>OGMF01002066.1_pt1 | contig 17883 bp, 22 predicted proteins | sample 1572921 | NCBI WGS metagenome assembly OGMF01 (sample SAMEA2581919, study PRJEB24529) | metagenome | biome: Human gut stool | place: China | collected 2011
CAATTACATCTAATACTGAATAAACTAAAATTACTATTCCAATTGTTACAACAATTACATTTGATACAAAGATTGTATATATTCCACATATAATCATTATAATAGAAATTAGTAAACTATATATCCAAACTGGTGATTGTACTAATTTTAATTTAAGTGATAGACTTAATCTTATTATTCCCGTATAAACTATCCATATTCCTATTAAAACTCTAAATATTCAATTTGACTTTTGTAAGCTATAGCTATTATTCCAATAATAATTGCTATTATTCCATAAGCTATGTCATAGTTATAAAAACTGTATTTTCCTCTTGTTGTGCAATAATCCACTAGTTTATATAGTCCTACTACTATAAATAATATTCCTACAATTAGTGATACTGCTTTTGTACTTCCTTCCGGGTTAACAATTAGAAGTATTCCAAGTATTGCAAATATTAGTGATGTTAGCAAAGATGTCCATCCTGTTCTTTTAAATATTTTTTCAAGATATTCCATATTTGTTTCTCCTTTCATTTTTATTTATATTACTATATTTATCATTAATCTTTATTTTTTTCAATACTAATTATTATTCTCTTCTTCACTTTGTTTTAGTGAATCTGTAATTAAAATAAATTTAACATATCACATTTTTACTATTTTTAATCTTTTTTTACTATAAATATCCAGTAATTTTTCTTGTGTCCAAATCTTTCAACTTCTCTTTTTTCAATTTTTAAAATTTGATAATCCTTAAAATATTTGTTTAATTCTTTGTCGTCAAATAAATGTATATATTTGCCTTTATTAAAATAAAAATTTTCTTCCAGCCTTATAGCAGTATCCTTTATAACATCATACCCCTCTAATCCATTTACACTTCCAACAAATAATCCACCATTTTTTAAAACTCTATGTATTTCACTCATCAATTGGGCTGTTTTTTCCTCAGAAAAATAGTGTATTGCCAAGCTTGAAAAAACCAAGTCAAAACTGTTATTGTCATACTTTAACGGCATACTCATATCTACTTTTTCAACATTTGGGTTGAATTTTTTTACTTCATTTAATGCAATATCTGAAATATCTGTTGATATAACTTTATATCCATATTCAATTAATCTTTTAGAATATTGTCCTATACCACATCCCAATTCTAAGCAAATACCTTTATTATTAAAATAGTTTTTATATTCATCTATCCACATATCTATACTTAACTGTCTATTTATATGTTCTTTCCAATATAAATCATTTTCAAAATATTTATCATCAATCATAAATTCTCCATCTCAATATCCACAATTTTTTCCTATATGTGTATTATATCATAAATTATAAAATGCACACAATAAAAGACGGAGTTTTTAATCTCCGCCTTAAATTTATTTACCTAATTTTTGAATAGCTTTTTCTGCAAAGCTGTTGTTTACTACTTTTCCGTAGTCAGCTTCTTTTTCAAGTTCTCCCGCTTCTTTCATAACCTTTTGAAGTAATGCAAATGATTCTTGCTTTAATACTGGATTATCTCTCCAAGCATCAATATCTATATAACTTTGTAAAGCTGCTTCTAACATACTTAAATCAGTATCTGGGAAAAAGTCTACTATTGCTTCTGCTATCTCTTTAGCACTATGTGATTTTACCCATTGTTCTCCTTTGTATATTGCATTTGTAAATCCTTGAATTATATTAGGATTTTTTTCAATATAACTTTTCTTAGCAAAATATGCTGTATATGGGATTTCTCCTGATGCTTCTCCAACAGATGCAACAATATATCCTTTACCTGCTTTCTCTGTTGCTGAAGCAGTTGGTTCAAATAATGTTACATATTCAGCATTTCCACCTGCAAAAGCTCCTGCCATTAGGTCGAATTTAATACTATCATCTAATACTAAGTCTTTTTTAGGATCTAGACCATTTTGTTTAAGCACATATTCAAAAGTCATGTATGGTACTCCACCTTTTCTACCAGGAATAACAGTTTTTCCTTTTAAATCTTGCCAACTAAAATTATCTGTTTTTTCTTTGCTAACTAAAAATGAGCCATCCTTTTGAGTCATTTGTGCAAATACTTGTGTATAATCTTCTTTTCCTTCATTATATACATATATTGAAGCTTCTGGTCCTGCAAAGCCTATGTCACTTTGGTTTGCTAAAACCGCGGTCATTACTTTATCAGCTCCTTGACCTGTTGTTAATTCTATTTCTAAACCTTCCTCTGCAAAATAACCTTTTGAAATTGCCACATATTGTGGAGCATAAAATACAGAACGTGTTACTTCATTTACACGAATTTTTTGTAACCCTGCTGTTTCTGTATTTTTATTAAGTAGTATATAAGTAGCTATTCCTGCTGCTACTATTATAATAACTAATACAATAATCAAATACTTTTTCAAGTTTTTTCATTCCTTTCTAATCTATTCATGCCAAAGGAGATTTCAAGTATTTTGGCATGTTATTTAATCTTTCTTAATTACTTATAATACTTTTCTCCTATAAGTAACATTTTTATCTGTTATTTTTAAGTTCTTTTAGACATTTTTTTCATAACAATTTTTTCTGAAAGTACTATTGCTTCATAAATAATTGCAGCAACTATTGCAAGAATAATTACTCCTGTCATTACTAAGTCTAGTTGAAATACCTGCCCACCATATACAATTAGGTAACCTAAGCCTGCTTTTGATACTAAGAATTCTCCTGTTATTACACCTACTAAAGATAGTCCTATATTTACCTTTAATGAGTTGAAAAATGTGGATATGTTTGCAGGTATTACTATTTTTGTTAATATTTGAAATTTACTTGCATTAAATGTTTGTGCCATTTTTATTAGTTCTTTGTCTGTATTTAAAAATCCATTTAGAATTTCTAATATAGTTACAATTAGTGAAATGGCAAGACCCATTGCTATAATTGCTCCCATTCCTGCACCTACCCAGATGATTATAACTGGTCCGCAAAGCTACTTTGGGCAAACTGTTTAATACAACTAAATATGGTTCTGATACCTTCGAAAAAAATGGAGACCACCATAGCAAAATTGCTATAAATACACCTAGTATAACTCCTGAAACAAACCCTATTAGTGTTTCTGTAAGTGTTACTCCTAAGTGTGTTAGTAGTCCATTAGCTGATAAATTTAAAAAGGTATTTAATATTCTTGAAGGTTGACTTGTAATAAAACTATCTATTATTCCTTTATTAGCAAGTAATTCCCACCCTATTATAAATATAATTAGGATAAGTAATTGAGTTAAAATAACAGATATTTTGTTTTTTCTTATTTTTCTTAGGTATTTTTTTCTGTCCTCAGACATATTTTTATCATACATGTACATCAAGCTCCTTCCATATAGCATCAAAGTACTTACTAAATTTAGGGCTCTCACGGCAATTGATTGGATTTCTATTTTCCATTTCAAAATTAATAGTATGAATGGTTTTTACTGTTGCTGGTCTTTTGGTTAACACTACTATCCTATCACTCATACTAATTGCCTCTGATATATCATGTGTCACTATAATAGCTGTAATATTTTCATTTTTTAATATTTGAAAAATATCATTTGTAACCATAATTCTAGTTTGATAGTCTAACGCTGAAAATGCTTCGTCTAATAATAAAATTTTAGGTTTGATAGCTAAAGTCCTTATCAGCGCTGCTCTTTGTCTCATTCCCCCAGATAACTGATTTGGGTATTTGTCTTTAAATTCATATAGACCATATTTTTTAAGTAATTCTATTACATAAGCCTCATTTTCTTTTGTCTTTTTTCTTCTTATCTCTAAGCCAAATGTAATATTATCGTAAATATTTCTCCACTCTAAAAGACTATCCTTTTGTAGCATATAGCCAAGACCACCATCAATTTGTATATCACCAGAAGTTTTAGGTTCTAAGCCTGATATTATTGAAAGTAATGTAGATTTACCACACCCACTTGGTCCAATTATGCTAACAAATTCTCCCTCATTCACACTAAATGAAATATTAGACAAAGCTTCTACTTCACCATTTTTCGCTTGGTACTTTTTGCTTACATTCTTTAGTTTCAATACTTCCTTCATAAGTACCTCCTAATTCAAATTTATCATAATACATCTTATGAAGGTATACATAATTTAGTGATTGAATTTATTTTATTATTACTTCATTTGTATCATTGCACTTTATTTTACATGCTGCTATTGTTGCTAGTGAATCCCCTAACTGATTGAATACTGATGCTAACAAAGCAAGTTCATCTGGTGTTTTATCTTGTGCAATTACACATGCAAGTGTAGATACCAATGTTACTAATTCGCAGCATTTCATTTTAGGCTCCTTCCTTTTTGGTGACTTTTGGGACTGTGTCACTTAAAGTTACCCTAGATTCTGAATGTTTGGCCGGGATATATTAGGTTTGCATTTTGTATGCGGTTTAGCCTTACTATATTTGCTATTGTTGTGTTGTATCTTCTTGCAATTGACCATAATGTATCTCCTCTTCTCACTGTGTATAACTTATGTCCACAGTCGTGTTTACAGTTACTATTTACAACTAGCTTTTGGCCGTGGATAAATTAAATTCACATTTTGTATATTGTTTTCTTGTGCAATTTTACTAACTGTTGTATTAAACATTTGAGCTATTTCAGATAATGTATCTCCACTTTTAACAGTATAAATTGTTGTGTTACTTGTATTTTCCCCTTTAACAGGAACTATTAAATAATTTCCTGCATATATCAAGTTTGGATTCTGAATATTGTTTAACCTTACAAGCTCTGCAACTGTTGTGTTGTATTTTATAGCTAGCTGAGATAATGTGTCTCCCCATTTTATTTTTATTTTTTTAGTTGTTGTTTTGTCATCTTCTTCATCTGGTTTTGGCTTTTCTATGTCTGGAACTTGAGTACCTTCTGACATAAATATTTCTTTAGTAAATTTATCTCTATCTACATTATTTGAAATTCCACTTACTCTGCCTACATCTGTATATTGCCAACCTGCCCAACTTTTCCATGTTCCACTATTTTCTGGTTCGTTAACCCCGTATTGTGCAATCCATAGTGGATAATTTGTTACATCTCCTTCCCAAATGCGACTTGCTGTATAGGCATTACTATATAACACAACTTCTTTTTTAGTTAATTCTTCTAATTTTTTCATAAAAGCTAAACCTATTGTGTTTATTTCTCTTTTACTTAGACTACCAAAACTTTCAAAGTCCATGGCTAATTTGCAGTCAGCTATTTTTCCAGATATTACTGATGCAAAAAATTGTGCTTCTTTTTCTGCTTGACTAACACTTCTTGCATCTACATAATGATAAAATCCAATTTTTAATCCTGCATCTCTTGCTCTTTTATAGTTTTGTTCAAATTTTGAATCTATGTAATTTGTACCTTCACTAGATTTCATATATACAATTTCTATTCCATCGTTTTTTACTTTTTCAAAATCAATATTTCCTTGATATCCACTTACATCAATTCCGTTGTATATTTCATTACTTGATGGCTCAAATGCCAACACTTTTGTTGGCATTGTATATATTGTTGCAACTGTTAGCATTATTACAATAGATAATAATTTCAATATTTTTTTCATATTATTCACCTCATATTACTTCATATTGTAATAATTTTATTTTGTTTGAAATGTATTTTTCGTTACTATCTATTGGCTTACTTAAATCAGTACTTAAATATTTTTTATTATCATCTGCAAATACTGTGGCTACTGGTCCTTTTATATCTTTCTGAAGTAGTACACTTCCTAAAAAGTTTGCACCTGATGAAATTCCAACTCCTATTCCTAGTTCTGATGCCAATTTTCTTGACATATTTATACTGTCTTCATCATTTACTAAAATAACTTTGTCTATTTCGTTTTTATCTAATAAGGCTGGAATAAAATCATATCCTATTCCTTCTATCTTATGCTGTTTAATTATTCTGTTTTTAGAAATTAACGGCATACATTCTGGTTCAATTGCAGTTACAGTTATTTCTGGATATCTTCTTCTTAACTTTCTTCCTATTCCCATCAAAGTTCCACCTGTGCCAACTCCTGAAGCAAAACCTACGATGTCTTCTGGAACCTGATTTAAAATTTCCTGACCTGTTGTTTCATATTGTGCTAGAACATTGTCCATATTAGCAAATTGGTTTGCTAGAAATCCATTTATTTTTTTAGCTAAACTCCTTGACTCTTGAATACATTTTCTAAAACCTCCCTGTTGTTTAGAAAATGTCATGACTTTAGCGCCATAGCTTTGCATAATTTGAACTCGTTCTTTACTAGCCCAATCTGGAATAAAAATATATACTGGATGATGATAATATTTGCCTAATGCAGACAAAGAAATTCCAGTATTTCCACTTGTTGCCTCTATTATTGGCATACCATCTTTTAATTCTCCTCTTTCTTTTGCTTTTGTTATTATGTAATATGCTGCTCTATCTTTTATACTTCCTGTTAAATTATAGCTTTCCAGTTTTGTGTATATATAATTTGTTTTGCCTTCGTACTCATATTTTATTTTTATTAAAGGTGTATTTCCTATTGTTTTAATCATATCCACCACTCCTCACTTTATGTTTTATATATTTTATACAGTTTGTGGTGGAATGGTTAATGTAAAATTATTTAATTTGTTTAATATGATGCAAGTAAAATCTATTTTTTCTTTTGTAAATTTCTATTACATCTATTCTTATATATTGGTCTTCTAACTTATGTGAATATATGTAATATCTTGTTGCGTTCCATATATGCTTTTGTTTTCTTTCATTCACTGCTTCACATGGCATTCCATAGTGAAAATTTTGCCTTGTTTTTACTTCAATAAATACATACTCGTTTTTTTCTTTTGCAATAATGTCTATTTCTCCTTGTTTACATTCAAAGTTTCTGTCTATAATTTCATACCCCTGTTTTTGTAAATAATCTGCTGCAAAATCTTCTCCCTCTTTTCCTAATTCTTGCCTTTGATTTATCATAATATCATTCCTTTTTTATATATTTATTTCCTGCTACGCATTTTATATATCCATCTAATTCGAGCATAAATAATATTTGCATTATTTCAGATATTTTTTTACCTGTCATTTTGCATATTTCATTTGCTGAAATCGGTTGCGTGTTTATTAAGTTATATATTTCTTCATATTCTTTTGGTATTGTAATTTTCGGTTGTAAATCATAATATTGCAATATGTCGTCTGGTTCCATTACTAAGTTTGCTCCATTTTGTATTAGCCAGTTTGTACTATACCCTTCTGGCTCATCTAATCTATTTGGTATACAGAATACTTCTTTTCCTTGAAGTCTTGCATGTTTTGCTGTAATTGTACTTCCACCTCTATATGGTGCTTCAACTACTAATACGCCTAGAGCTAGCCCACTTATTATACGATTTCTTGCTGGAAAATTTGTCATATCTTTTTCCTCATCTGGACGATATTCAGATACAACACATCCACCATTTTCTATTATTTTGTGGAATAGCCACTCATTTTCTTCAGGATATATATGTTTAAATCCGCTTCCTATTACTGCTATTGTTTTGCCTAGTTCTTCCATGGAATTTATATGTGCTACAGTGTCTATTCCAATTGCTAATCCACTTACAATACACATTCCTTTTTGTGATAATTCTTTTGCAAATTTTGCAGAATATTTTTTGCCATATTCTGTACATTTTCTTGTTCCTACTATTGCTATTGAATTTGAGTTTAATAATTCATAATTACCTTCTATATAAAGTTTTGATGGTGGGTTGTGGATGTTTAACAAACGTTTGGGATAGAATTTATTTGTTTTAGATAAAATTTTCATACACTTTTCCTCTAATTCTTCCAATACTTTTTGTCTAAGCTTCTGTATTGTATTGCTTCTGCAATGTGTGTTTTTTGAATATTTTCACAATTATCTAAATCTGCAATTGTTCTTGCAACTTTTAAAATTCTTCCATAAGCTCTTGCACTTAGTCCCATTTTTTCAAATGCTGTTTGTAATATTTTCTTTCCTTCACTGTCTAATTTGCAATATTTTGAAATTAGTTTTGGCGTTAGACTAGAGTTTGAATAAATATTTTCTTGTTTATATCTTTCTATTTGAATTTTTCTTGCATCATTTACTCTCTTCTTTATTGTATCTGAACTTTCTGGCATTTCGTCATTTCCTAGCTTTTCATATTTTACAGGACTTACTTCTATTTGTATGTCAATTCTGTCTAATAATGGCCCACTAATTTTTCCCATATATTTTGATATTGCTTGTGGTGTGCATGTACATTCTTTGTCTGCTGAACCATAAAATCCACATGGACATGGATTCATTGATGATACGAACATGAACTCACATGGGTATGTAAAACTTCCATTTACTCTACTTATTGTTACAATTCCATCTTCTAGAGGTCCTCTTAAAACTTCTAATGAATGTTGATTAAATTCTGGTAATTCATCTAAAAATAATACTCCATAATGTGCTAAGCTTATTTCTCCTGGTTTTGGTATTCTCCCTCCACCTACTAATGACACCCCAGATATTGTATGATGTGGTGAGCGAAATGGTCTTGTTGTAATTATTGGTGTATCTTGTTTTAAAATTCCCGCAATACTATGAATTTTGGTAATTTCTAGTGCATCTTCAAAAGTTAGGTCTGGTAATATTGATGGTATTCTTCTTGCTATCATTGTTTTTCCGTGATCCAGGTGAACCGAATTAAAAGACAATTATGTCCGTCCCGCTGCGGCTATTTCAACAGCTCTTTTTACACTTTCTTGTCCTTTCACATCTGCAAAATCCAATATTTTTTCTTTACCTAATTTCAAACAATCTTCCCAATTTGTTGATAAGCTTTCTATTTTTATATTTCCATTTAAATATTGAACCACTTCTGCTAAATCATTTGCCCCCAGTATTTCCATTCCATCAATTATGGAGGCTTCTTTTTCATTTTGTTTTGGTAAAATTATTTTCTTTATTCCTTGCTTTTTTGCTTCAATACATATTGGTAGTGCTCCATTTATTGGGTTTAAACTACCATTTAATGATAGTTCTCCTATCATTAAAATATCTTCATTTTGAGTTTGTGTTATAGCTTCTAAACCTTTTAAAATTCCTACAGCAATTGGTAGGTCAAATATTGATCCTTCTTTTTTTATATTTGCTGGTGCTAAATTTACAACTATTTTTCTACTAAACAGTTCATAGCCTGAATTTTTTATTGCTGTTCTTACTCTTTCTTTTGCTTCTTTTACGCTCACATCAGGAAGTCCAACAATATCCCATGATGGCATACCACTTGATATGTCAACTTGCACGTCAATTAAAAAGCCTTCTAGTCCGTGCAAGGCCATACTTTTTGTAATTGATAACATTTTTTGAAATCTCCTTTAGAATAAAATTTCTTGAAATAATTTTTTTGAATTAAAATATCATGTTAAAATTATATGTTATTATTTACGTCTTGACAAGTATTTTTTCCATAATTTAGTAATTTTTTATTTTTTCGACAAAGTTTTACACCACTTATTTACATTTTGTGGTATACTTATGTCAACCAAGATGTTTTAGTGCGTTTCTTAAGTTATTTTCTATATAGCTTATATAATCTATTTTTTTCATCAAGGTAACAATGATTATATTTTTTTCTATCATTGTTACTTTTTATTTACAATACTGATAGAGGAGAGGGCAATGTCCTCTCCTTTACCATGGAATCACTCTTTATTCTTCTCTCCAGAGGCTTTTCCACTTTTCTTCATATTCAACCTGGTAATCCCAGTTGCTGAAAGGTACGTAGAAAAACTTCCGACTATAGCCAGCGCTGACCAAAGTCTTCTGAACCCCAATATCCGGAATCACATACAAGTCAACATTTTCGTCAACAAAAGAGATAACACTATTGTTATACGAATACTCCATCTTCTTGTCATCCGTTTCAAGGGCCTTAAGATCAACTACCTCATTCTTGCTGAACTGAGGCCAATAGACCTTCATCTTTTTCAATCATAATTTACATAACTCATATTATTTTTAATGCTTCTTCGTATTCTTCTCTTCCAAAATCAACTGTTGGAACAATCTCATTATTATTAAACATTTTAATAAATTCATCTATACTAACCCATTTAGCTGCTGTTGCTTCTCCATCAAGAAATGTCAAATCTTCTATATTGATATCTTTTTTAAACAACCATAAGTCTTTAAAATTTTGAGGGACTCTTTCTCGTTTTACTTCTTTTAAAAATATTGCTTCTTCTGGTTTAAATATAACTCCAAGTTCTTCTTTTAACTCTCTTAATATTCCTTCTTTGCTAGTTTCACCTGCTAATATTGAACCCCCATTGCATTCCCACATTCCACCAAACTTTTTATTCGTTGCTCTTTTACTAATCAAAATTTCATTTTTAGAATTTAGTATAATTCCTGTTACAACTATGTGATATTCACCCTTTTGCAATATAGTTACATCTCTTATTGCTGTTTTTCCGGTTTTATTTTTATTTTCATCATATATGTCCCATAATTCAGGCATACGTTATTGCTCCTTTTTATCAATATTTATTTTGTGTACTGGAAATTTGCTTTCTTTTAATACCTCTTTTAGTACATCTGGTCTCAATGGATATTCATCTATTTTATCTAAGTCAATCCACTCATATTGTAAATAATCTTTTCCCTCTATATTTTGTAATGTACTTTCTAATTTTTTATCTTCCTCTTTTACAAATTCTGCTTTGTATATGAACATTATTTCATGATATTTTGCACCTTTCATTTCAAAGAAATTTTCTACTGTTGATATATAGCCGGTTATTTCAATTTCTTTTCCTAGTTCTTCTTTTACTTCTCTTTTTATTGTATGTTCCGAATCTTCACCAATTTCAACTCTTCCACCTATCATTGCATAATGATCTGAGTTTACATTTCTGTGTAATAAGATTTTATTATTGTGCATTATAACTACACCAGCTCTTACATTTAATTTGTAACCACCAACATCAATTGTAATATCCATCAATTTCCCCTCCTTTAATATTTTTTACATTATATCATATAAAGTAAAAGCCTCATATATTTAATATGAGGTTTTTTTTATTATTCTATTGGAATATATTTTTTTTCAGGCAATTCTTTCTTTTCTTCTTTTTTAGGAATTTCTATTGTAAGTGTTCCATTTTTAAACTTAGCTTTAATTTCATTTTCTGTTACGTTTTCACCAACATAAAAGCTTCTTGAACATTCTCCTGAATATCTTTCTTTACGTACAAATTTACCTTTTTCTTCATCCTTTTCTTCTTTATTAACTGTTGCATGTACTGTTAAATATCCGTCTTGAATATTTAATTTTATACCTTCTTTTTCATAACCTGGCAAATCAATGTCTATAACATACTCATCCTTTTTCTCTTTGATGTCTGTTTTCATTAATTTGCTTTCTCCCTCATTGAAAAATACACCTCCAAACATGTCATCTAATAGATCAAAATCACGTCTTTTTGGTATCATCATCATAAAAATCAACTCCTTAAAATTATATTTATGTGTTGACACTTGATGGGAGTGGCACATATGTACTTTTGATAAATTCTCTTTATCAATTTCGATTATATTATATATCCATTTTTAGCAATGTCAATAGTAGAGTGCTAAAATTCACAAAAATTTCACATTACTTTTATTATTCCCATAGTTTTCTCCTTTATTCATATTATATCATTATTTTATTTAATATGATATAATGTTTGCAAATGATTTTAGGAGTGTAATATGAAAGTTAATGATTATTTAGGAAAAGTTTTAAAAATTGAAATTGATAGACCTTTAGGAAGCAAACATCCAAAACATGGATTTATATACCCAGTTAATTATGGTTATGTTCCAAATACAATTAGTGGAGATGGCGAAGAATTAGATTGCTATTTACTTGGTGTTTTCGAACCTTTTGAAAATTTCGAAGGCAAGTGTATTGCAATAATTCACAGGACAAATGATAATGATGACAAACTAATAATTGTACCAGATGGTAAAAATTATGATAATTCCGCTATTGAAGCTTTAACTGAATTTCAAGAGCAATATTTTGAGCATGTTATTATAAGATAATGGACTTTGATATATTTAGCTTGATATTGCTTTCACGTATAAAAACCGAATGAATTAATTCATTCGGTTCTTTTATTATATTTCATTCCAATATGTGATTTCTTCTATAGGTTTTCTATCTAAATGCCTTTCACTTGGTTTTGCATCTGCTGATGGATAACCAATAGCTAGCATCGCAATTATTTCTAAATTTTCTGGAATTTTGTATACTTCCCTAACTTTATTAGAATCAAAATATCCTATCCATGTAGAGCCCAGTCCTAAGTCCTGAACTTCTAACATCATTTGAGTCGTTGCAATAGATGCATCGATAACTCCTTCGTCTCTTCCATCAAATTTGCTTTTCCATGAGACTGTTTTATCATAGCAAATTATCATTATTAGTGGAGCATTCCATCCCATTTTTGTACATTCACTTAATCTTGATAACTTTTCTTTGTCGTTTAATATTAGTATCCTTTGTGGTTAATAGTTTACTGCTGTTGGTGCTACTCTTGCTGCTTCTAATATTTTTTCAATCTTTTCCTTTTCAATTTCTTTTTCTTCAAAACTTCTACATGAATATCTTTCTTTTGCTAAATCTAAAAAATTCATAATTAATTTTCCTTTCTATATTATACATGTGCTTAACAATAGAAATAGCCTGTACTAATAAAAGTACTAAACATTACTTGCAGATGAAGCACATTACTAATCTGCAATAGTAAAAATTTATATAAGGTATTAAACTTACTAACTAACAAATATTATTTAGAGTTCTACTGTATTATATATGCAATATGCTTTTTTTCAATATGTATAGGAAAAAAAATTGCACTTTTAACGGCATATGCTTTTTGTAGCATATGCCGTGTTTTAGAATATATTTATATTTCAAATTTTTTAATTTTTATGTATATAATAACTGATATTACAGTTAAAATTGCTCCGGCAATTAGTATAATGCTATTTTCACCTGTTTGTGGTATTTTTCCGTCTGCTTTATCTTCATTTTTTCCGTCGTTGCTATTATTATTGTTATTGCTATTATTGTTATTACCGTTGTTGCTGTTGTTATTATTATTGTTATTATTGCCATTGTTACCATTGTTATTGTTATTACCATTATTTCCATTATTGTTATTTCCAGTGTTGTCATTATCATTATTATTGTTGTCATTGTTGTTATTGCCACCTTGATTGTCTCCGCCACCGTCTTCTACAACTTCTATTTTTTGTTTAGCATATTTAGTTATTGTATCTTCTGTGTAAATTATTGTAATTTCTGTTGTTTCTTTCTCTAATTGTTCTTCTGGCATACATATATAATCTGTTACTTCCTTACTGCTTCCATCACTGTAGGTTGCTTTTACCACCATTCCTGTTTTGTCAAAGTTTTCTCCGACTTTATATTTTGTTTTATCTGGTGCTTTTGCTATTTTTATTTCTGTCAATGTTGGTGCATCTTTTTTACCTTGTACATCTACATTAAATTTTGCCGTTTTTTCACCTAATTTTACTGTTACTTCTTTTTGTCCTTTTATGTTTAGTTCTTCTCCATCTTCTGGTGTAGTTTCAAAGCCACTTTTAATTATATCTTCTTCTCCGTTTTCATATTTTGCTTTTATAGATAATCCTGTTAGGTCTAATTGCTCTCCTACTTGGTAGACAACCTTATCTGGCTCTGTGTTTATGCTTATACTTTCTATAGCTATTTCTCCTACAAATACCAATGCAGTTATTGTTTTACCTTCATATTCTAATATTATAGGGTTATATCCTATTGTGTCTAAAACTGTACCGTTTGGTATACTGCTTGTATATCCAGTTTCTATTTCTTTTTCTTCTCCGTCATTATATATTGCCTTAAATTTAACTCCTGATAAGTCTAATGTCTCTCCAACTTTATACTTAGTTTTTGTAGGTGCAGATATTCCTTTTAATTTTTCAACTTGTTTTTCTACTACATCAATATCAAAACTTGTTGTTTTTTCTTCGTATGTTATTTCTATGGTTTTATTTTCCACATTGTTAAATATTGTTCCATTTTCTATACTTGATGTATATCCTGTTTCTACAATTTCTTCTGTTCCATTATCATACATAACTTTTAATTTTAATCCAGTTAAATCTAATGCTTGTCCCACTACATATTTAGTTTTTGGTAAATTCTCTATTTCTATTTCTTCAACTTGGTGTTCTCCAACATTTATGTTTAGAACGGCTCTTTTACCTGCATATTTAATAGTTATTGTTTGTTGTCCTTTGGTATTTAATTCTGTTCCTTCTGCTGGCTCACATTCGTAATTTCCCCAAATAACTTTTATGTCATTGTTTGAACCTTCTGATATTAGCACTAGTCCGCTTAAATCCAATTTTTCGCCAATTTCATAATTTGTTTCAATAGAACCATCCACTATTGTTAATGCTTGTATATCATCATTTTCATTTATATTAATATTAAATTTTACTTCTTGTCCCATGTAGTTTACTTTTACTGTTTTTGTTTCTACTTTTGTTAATACACTTCCATCTGGCAAGTCTAATGTAAAGTCTTCTGTTATTTCTTCTTCTGTTTCATCTGCATATTTTACTAGTAATATTAATCCATTTGAAAAGAATTTTTGACCTACAACATAATCCACATTATCTGGATATTGCTTTATACTAATTTGCTGAATTTCGGCTGGCAATACAGGTACATCTATTTCCTTTTCTAATGTTGTATCTCCTTCTTTGTATGTAATTGTTCTAGTTTTATCTGCTCTACTTAATGAAGTTTCTGTATCGACTTCATAATTTGTTACTTGCTCTATTGAGCCATCATCATATTCTATCTCTACACACATATTTGTTTTGTCAAGTTTTTCGCCTACTATATAAACTTTTTTTACATTTTCTTTTACTCTAATATTAATAGGTTGCTTTAATGTTACTGTTATTGGTTGCTCTACTTCTTTGCTTACCCCATTTTCTGTATATACTATTTTAACAGAAGTCATCCCAGCTGTTAGATTTTGTCCATTTGGTACAGAGTAGTTATTAATTATTGCTGTTTTACCACTATTATATGTTGCTGTTACTTGCATTCCTGTCGAATCAAAATTTTGCCCTTGTATATATGCAGTCTTATTTGGTTCTCTTGTTACTTCTATTTTTTCTAATTGTTTTGGTGTTACAGTTACCGGAGTTGTAGTTGTTACCGTTTTGCCATTTTCTTCATAACTAATAGTTACCGTTTTTTGACCCAATTTCAAATTATCTCCATCTACCACTGTATAAGCTCCTTTAGGTAATTCCTCCCATAAAGTAGGTCCTCTTTTTACTTGCACGTGAAATAAAGGGTCTTCCGCATTAAAATTTGTTCCTTCTATATATTCATTATTTCCTAAATTTGCTGCTGCTATTGCAAGTAGTTCTTTTTCATTTACAAATAAAAATAATTGTGTTTCCTTATTTAAATAATTGATTTTTACTGTTGTTACGCCTACATTGTCTAAAGTATCTCCATTTGCTGGGTTCGTTGTAATATTACTGTTACCTACAACCTCTATTATATCATTTATATCGTCGCGCTCATTATATATTACTTTCAAGTTCAAATTTTTTAAATCTAATTTTTCTCCTTCTGTATATACAAATCTAAAGCCCTCTTTCAATTGTGGTTGTATTCTTGTTACTACTTTTTCTTCAACCGTTATACCGTAGGACGTTTCTTTGCCTTCGTACGAAACATTAACTTTTTTATTATTTTTATTAAGAGTAGCTCCATGCTTTGGATTTGTGTTAAATCCTTTATCTATTGTTTCAGTATCACCATTAGTATAATGTACTATGACTTTTAGCCCGCTAATATCTAACGTCTCACCTTCGATATAACTTTTCCTTTTAGGCGTATTACTTTTAACCTCAATGCTCTTTACTTTTTTTGTTTCTTTTGTTACAGTAACATTAAACGAACCTAAATCTAATTTTCTATCATCTTTCGATGTCATCTTTATAGTTTGAGTTCCGGCTTTAGTTAATTTTGTATCATTTTTAGGCTCTGTATTTATATCATCTAGTGTGAATACTTCTGGAATAAGATTTGTTTTGGGGTAAGTTACTTTAACTTCCAATCCATTTAGATCTAGTTTTTCATTAACCGTATACGTCATCTTGTTTGGATATGATGTAATTTCCGCAGTATATCGTGGCTTAACAGTTATCTTGAATGTTGTTTTCAGTTTAGTATTTTGCTTATATTTGACTGTTATTGTTTTGGTTCCTGGTGTACCCAAAGATGTTGGTGAGCATGTATATTGATCCTTATCTAATAGAATTTCTGTACCATGTGTATCTATGCCAACAACTTCTAATCCTTTTGTATTTAGAGAATCCCCAACCATATACTCAATTTTATCTGGTAAATTTCTTATCAGTATTTCCTTTATATTAATCGGGTTATCTTTCACAGTTATACTATGCGTTACAGAAGGTTCTCCATCATTTAATATTTTTCCAAATTGAATTTCAACAGTTTTCTTCCCCGTTGACGAAAATCGTGTTTCATCTTTATAATTACAAGCAAAAATACCTTTCTTAAAATAAGTTACCAATTCCGTTTCATTTGTAAATTTAACCTTCACTCCGTACTCATCTAAATCCAGTGGTTCATTTACATAAAGCTCTTCTTTCGGTTCAGGCTCAGTTAAACTAATCGATTGTATCCTGTATTTAAAGTAATTGTTAAAAGATATCTGTTTGTATGCCTCGTTGCCTATATATAATCCAATGCCTTTTGGAAACGTATTCTCTATATTTTTGTAGATATCCTTCGTATTATTTCCAGATGTTAGCACTACTCCATTTCCCTGCATACTCTTTACCTTTTCAAAAGCGTGCTCCCCTACTTCTGTTAAATTATTACCCAAAATAAGCATTGCGCCACAATTGGGCATGTCTATATCGCCTTTTACCTTAGAAACTTTATAAAAAGCTTCTTCTCCTATTTTAGCTATCGTATGAGGTATTGATACAGTTAGATTACTGCAATTATAGAATGATTTTTTATGAATATTCTGTACATTATTCATAGTAATTGTTTCTAGCTTTGTACATCCGCTCAAATGCTGATTCTCCTATATTTTCCACATAACTTGCTTGCACACTCTTCAAGTTCAAGCAACCATTAAAGGCTTTTTTTCCAATATCATCTATACCTTTATTTATTATTATATTTTTAAATAAAAGTTCGTAATGTAGGTTATTCTTATACCAGTTTATGTTATCTTTTATCTTTCCTGTTCCGTTAATATACAATGTTTTTGTATTATATAACTTTGCAGTTATTTTACTTCCTTCGGCCCCAATATTATCCCAAGTCTCAAGAATATTGTCTGCTGCTTCTGATGTTAATGTATAACTTGTCTCTAAAATAACGCTTAGTGCTGGTATTATAATTTGTAGCACCATTACTACTATAAACATGTATATACATACTTTATTTCTTTTACACATATCACATTTCTCCCATTTTTTTTACTTCATTTTACCTTTGTTAAAAAAAATTTGTCAACTTTGCTTTTTGAGGCTCATTTAAACTAATCCTTTACGGAAACTTTATGCAACATTTCATTTTTAGACATTTATTTTTTTTTATTTACATTTTTATTTCAGCAATGTTACACATTTATGTTTTTTAACTCCTATCCCTACGCAAATATGGTTCTTCATAATTCATATCATGTTATTTCTTTCTATAAATTATTTATTTTAACAAGGCAAATATGTCGTGATTTTCAAGAAGCTATATAAAAAAT
>OGMF01002100.1_pt1 | contig 17689 bp, 13 predicted proteins | sample 1572921 | NCBI WGS metagenome assembly OGMF01 (sample SAMEA2581919, study PRJEB24529) | metagenome | biome: Human gut stool | place: China | collected 2011
GCGGCAACTTCTGGCGCGGCCGTTCCAGCGGCAAGATGGAGCGCACTCTGGCCGACAAGATCGGCATGCTGGCTACGGTGATGAACGCTCTGGCCGTCTCCGACAAGCTGGAGCAGCTGGGCGTGCCCACCGAGGTGTTCACCTCCATCACCATGCCCCAGGTGGCACAGCCCTTTACCCGCAAGGACGCCCTGCGCGCCATGGACGAGGGCAAGATCGCCGTGTTTGGCGGCGGCACCGGCAACCCCTTCTTCTCCACCGACACGGCAACGGCCCTGCGCGCCGTGGAAGTGAGCGCCGATGTGATGTTCAAGGCCACCATGGTGGACGGCGTGTACGACAAGGACCCCCACAAGTACCCCGATGCCAAAAAGTACGACACTCTGACCTTTACCAAGGTGCTGGAGGATCGTCTGGCTGTGATGGACGGCACTGCCGCCACCCTCTGCCGCGACAACAAGCTCCCCATCCTGGTCTTTGACCTGGCCGACCCGGACAACATTGCAAAGGCCGTGCAGGGCGAGAACGTTGGCACCCTGGTCTACGAGGGCTGAGCATAGCCCGCATCCCCGTACCATAGAATGGAACAGGCAGCAATCACAGCGCCTGTGCAGAACAATATATAACAGGAGAAAAGGACAATGAGCAGCAACACCAAGGCATTTGAAGAAAAGATGAAGAGCTCCGTGGAGCATCTGGACCGCGAGCTGGCCGCTGTGCGTGCAGGCCGCGCCAACCCCGCCGTTCTGGACAAGGTGAGCGTGGACTACTACGGTGCCCCCACTCCCATCCAGCAGGTGGCCTCTGTGGCCGTGAGCGAGGCACGCACCCTGACCATCACCCCCTGGGACCGCACCCTGCTGCGCGCCATCAGCAAGGCCATCATGGCCAGCGATGTGGGCATCACCCCCATTGATGACGGCTCCACCATCCGCCTGAACTTCCCGGCTCCCACCGAGGAGCGCCGCAAGCAGCTGGCAAAGGAAGTTGCCAAGCTGGGCGAGGAGGCCAAGGTGGCCGTGCGCAATGTCCGCCGTGACGCTATGGACAAGGCCAAGGCCATGAAGAAGGCCGGTGAGCTGACCGAGGACACCCAGAAGACCATGGAAGAGGATGTCCAGAAGCTGACGGATAAGTATATCAAGAACATTGACGCCGCTGTTGAAGAAAAGCAGAAAGAGATCATGTCCGTCTGATCGGCCGCGGTAAACGAAAAACAGGAGGTGCCGTGCGCTTGGAACAGGTGCGCGGCACTTTTTTCCAGACCCGGGGAGGGAAACCCCTCTCCGCAAACGCAGGAGGATCTTTCATGAACCATCCCAAAGAATTTGCCGAGGGCCTGTCCATCGGCATCATTATGGACGGCAACGGCCGCTGGGCCAAGCAGCGGGGCCTGCCCCGCACGGCCGGGCACAAAAAGGGCGCAGCGGTGTTCCAGGATATCGCCAACTACTGCGAGGAGCTGGGGGTTTCGTCGGTGTATTTCTACGCGTTCTCGACGGAAAACTGGAAGCGTCCGCTGGAAGAAGTCAGCGCCATCATGAAGCTGTTTGGCGAGTACCTGCTCAAGGGCTTCAATTATAAGGACCGCAACATCCGCATCAAGTTCCTGGGCGACCGCACTGCCCTGGACCCCAAGCTCCAGAAGCTGATGAACGAGCTGGAGGAAGACTCCGCTCACAAGACGGGCATGACCCTGAACATTGCCGTCAACTACGGCGGCCGCCCGGAGATCGTGCGGGCGGCCCGGCAGCTGGCCGAGAAAGTCAAGGCCGGAGAACTTCAGCCGGAGGACATCACCGAGGAGATGATGTCGGACGCCATGTACACCACCGGCCAGAAAGACCCGGATTTCATCCTCCGTCCCTCGGGCGAGAAGCGGCTGTCCAACTTCATGCTCTGGCAGGCTGCCTATTCCGAGCTGGTAGAGATGGATGTTCTCTGGCCTGATTTCACCCGCGACGACCTGGACGCCGCCATCACGGAATTCAACAAGCGCTCCCGTCGGTTCGGCGGCATCTGAACAAAAGCCGCCCCGGCAGATTTCCAAAGGAGAAACAAAACCCTATGAAAACAAGAATCATCACAGCCGTTGTGGGCATTGTCGTCCTCATTGGTGTTCTGTTCACGTTTGACACCCTGATCTTTAATCTGGTCATCACGGCCATCACCCTCATTGCCCTCCATGAAATTTACGCGGCCCTCGGTTTTGAGAAGCAGGGCTGGCCGCTCTTGGGGGTTCTGGTGCCATACACATTCCTGATCATGCTGTCGAGTTATGAGCTCTTCCGCCGTCTGGTCATGCCCGCCTCGTTCCTGGTGGTGCTGTTCTATGCCATCTATCTGGTGGTGCGCAACGGGACCATCAGCTACCAGAAAGCCAGCGGCCTTGCGATGTTTTCGGGCATTGTGATCTTCTGCTTCTACTCGTTCATCCGGCTCAAGGAGCTGCTGCCCGTGGAGGAGTACGGCTATGACGCCGTCTTCTTCATCCTGCTCATCCTCTGCTTTGCCTGGGGCGGCGATACCTGCGCCTACTTTGCAGGCCGCGCGTTCGGCAAGCACAAGCTCTGCCCGGTGGTTAGCCCTAAAAAGACCGTGGAGGGTGCCATTGGCGGCGTGCTGGGCACGATGGTGTTCGGCGTGGCGGCGACCCTCATTTATTCCATCGCGGCGGACCGGATGGAGGCCTTTACCCGCTCCAACATCGGTGTTTCGATGTACGTTGTCATTGCGCTGCTGGCCTGTGTGGCGGCGGTGCTGGGCATTTATGGCGACCTGTTTGCCAGCGTGGTCAAGCGCCAGTGCGGCATCAAGGATTACGGCACCATTTTCCCGGGCCATGGCGGCATCCTGGACCGCTTTGACAGTGTGATGTTCATTGCACCGTTCGTCACCATGGTGATCACGGCGGTCTTCTATCAGTAACCATAGGAGGAAGCTTTTTATGTCGAAAAAAATTACGCTTCTGGGCTCCACCGGTTCCATCGGCACCCAGAGTCTGGATGTCATCCGTGCACAGGGCTATGAGGTGTTTGGCCTCTCGGCCCACAGCCACGTGGATAAAATTCTCGAACAGGTGGAGGAATTTCACCCCAAGTACGTCTGCATGACCAACCCTGAGGCTGCCGCCAAACTGGACGCGGCCCTCTCCGGACGTGCCAACGCGCCCAAGCTGCTGGTGGGCCCCGAGGGCCTGAAAGAGCTGGCCGCCATGGACGGCACCGATGTGGTGCTGAACAGCGTGGTGGGGATCGCGGGTCTGGGTGCCAGCCTGACCGCCATTGAGAGCGGCCACGATCTGGCGCTGGCCAACAAAGAGAGCCTTGTCACGGGCGGCCATCTGGTCACTCAGGCGGTGGCAAAGCACGGCGTCAAGCTGCTGCCCGTGGACAGTGAGCACTCTGCCATCTTCCAGTGCCTGCAGGATAAAGAGAGCGCCAAGAGTCTGACCAAGATTCTGCTCACGGCTTCCGGCGGCCCGTTCTTCGGGATGAAGACCGAGGAACTGCGGGGCAAGACCAAGGCGGACGCCCTCAAGCACCCCAACTGGAACATGGGCGCCAAGATCACCATTGACTCCGCTACCCTGATGAACAAGGGTCTGGAGCTCATCGAGGCCGTCTGGCTGTTCGGTCTGCCTCCGGAGAAGATCCAGATCGTGGTCCAGCGCCAGAGCATCGTCCACTCGGCGGTGCAGTACAGCGACAACTCCATCATTGCACAGCTGGGCGTGCCCGATATGCGCATTCCCATCCAGTATGCCCTGACCTACCCGGCCCGTGTGCCGGGCGTGGTGCCGGAGCTGGATTTCACCACCCTCAAGCTGCTGACCTTCGATGTGGCCGACGAGGAGACCTTCCGCTGCCTTGCCGCCTGCAAAAAGGCCATCAAGAAGGGCGGCCTCGGCCCCTGCGCCGCCAACGGTGCCAACGAAGAAGCCGTCAAGCTCTTCCTCGAAGACAAGATCGGATTTTTGGACATCGGCCGTCTGGTGGAGGCTGTGGTGGACAGCGACCGCTTCGGCGGCGACTACACGCTGGCCGACGTGTATGAGTGCGACAGAATGGCCCGCGCCTTCGTGCGCAGCCACCTGTAAGCGCGCACGGCTTATGAATTCATTTTTGGAGAAGCTATGTCTTTTATCATTACCCTTTTGGCTGCGGTGTTCGTGTTCAGCGCAGTGATCGCCATCCATGAGTTCGGCCATTTTGCAGTCGCCAAGCTCTGCGGGGTGCAGGTCAACGAATTTTCCATCGGCATGGGGCCTGTTCTGCTCAAAAAGACGCAGAATGGCACCCAGTACAGCCTGCGGGCGCTGCCGGTGGGCGGATTCGTGGCGCTGGAAGGGGAGGAGAGCCCAGAGAGCCAGCAGGCGGAGAAAGGGGAGCGTCCCGATGCGGAACCCCAGACGCCCCCTCCGTGCGCTGACGCGGACGGTTCTCCGGATGGAGGAGCCGGGAACGAGGAAGCACCGGCGCAGCCTGTCGGCAAGCCGCTGAACGAGGCGGCGGTCTGGCAGCGGGCCCTCATCATGGCAGCGGGTGCGTTCATGAACTTCCTGCTGGGATTCGTGGTCATGGTCATCCTCATTGCGGCACAGAGCGAACCCATCACCAGCCGGGTCATCTACGCCATCGACGAGGGTGCCCTCTGCGGCCAGACGGGTCTGGAAGCAGGGGATCAGGTGCTGGCCGTCAATGGCCGCCGGTGCTTTGTGGCGAACGACATGCTCTATGAGCTGATGCGTACCGAGGACTACGCCGCCCGCTTCACTGTTCTGCGCGGCGGCGAAAAGGTAGAACTGCCCTGCGTCCGGTTCGACACCTGGCAGGATGACAGCGGCGAGACCCACATGAGCCTTGGCTTTACGGTCTACGGCATCCGGAAAACACCGGCCAACGTGGTAAAAGAAGCATGGAACAGTGTGCTCTATTATGGGCGCATCATCTTCACCTCCCTGATGGACCTGCTGCGGGGCCGGGAGAGCATCAACGACCTCTCCGGCCCGGTGGGCATCGTGACGGCCATCGGGCAGGCGGCCAGCTATGGCTGGCAGGACCTGCTCCAGCTGCTGGTGCTCATCACCGTGAACCTAGGCATCTTCAATCTGCTGCCCTTCCCGGCATTGGACGGCGGCAAGGTGGTGTTCCTGCTCATCGAGGGCGTTACAGGCCATGCAGTGCCGGAAAAGATCCAGAGCGGGCTGACGCTGGCGGCGTTCGCGCTGCTCTTTGGCCTGATGCTCTTCGCAACATACAATGATATCCTCCGGCTCATCACCGGGGCGGTCTAAAGAAAGGAAAACGACAATGCGGCAGCTGAAACGAGAAGTAAAGATCGGCAATGTGACCATCGGCGGAAACAATCCCATCGCGGTGCAGACCATGCTGAACGTCCCGGTGGAGGACATCGAGGGCAATGTGGCGCAGGCGAAACGCTGCGAGGCAGCGGGCTGTCAGATCCTGCGCGTGACCTGCCCCAGCGCAGCAGACGCCAAGTGCATCGAGGCCGTCAAGAATGCGGTGAATATCCCCATCGTGGCGGATATCCACTTTGATTACAAGGCCGCACTGGCCTGCGCGGACGTGGGCGTGGATAAGATCCGCATCAACCCCGGCAACATTGGCGACGACGACCGCGTCAAGGCCGTGGTGCAGGCCTGCCAGCAGAAGAATATCCCCATCCGCATCGGCGTCAACGGCGGCAGTCTGGAAAAGCACATCCTCGCCAAGTACGGCGCACCTGTGCCGGAAGCGATGGTGGAGAGCGCTCTGTACCATGTCCACCTGCTGGAAAAGTTCGACTTCAACAACATCGTCATCTCCATCAAAAATTCCAACGTCCCCCGCATGATGGAGGCATACCGCCAGCTCAGCGCTGTGACCGACTACCCGCTCCATGTGGGCGTCACTGAGGCCGGCACTTACCAGATGGGTCTGCTCAAGAGCGGCATGGGCATCGGCGGGATGCTGCTGGAGGGTATCGGCGACACCATTCGTGTCTCGCTGGCTGCTGACCCTGAGAAGGAAGTGGAAGCAGGCTACAATATCCTGCGCGCTGTCGGCTTTCCGGTGGCCGGCCCGGAGGTCATCACCTGCCCGACCTGCGGCCGCACCCAGTACCCCTGCACCGAGATCGCCAACGAGGTCGAAAAGCGGCTGCAAGGTTACAAGAAATCCATCAAAGTGGCCGTCATGGGCTGCGTGGTCAACGGCCCCGGTGAGGCCCGCGAAGCCGATATCGGCATTGCCGGCGGCAAGGGCGAGGCCGTTCTGTTCATCCACGGCCAGCCCATCAAGAAGCTGACCGGGGATAATATCCTCGACCAGTTCATGGATGAAATCTATAAGATCTGACGGAGAATCTGAACCATACGCTGCTGCGCTCTTTTGAAGAAGAGCGCAGCAGTTTGTGCTGTCAACGCATCGACCAAAGGAGTACCATTGTGACACCACTCGTATCCCAGCTGTGGCCGCAGTTCATGGCGGACCCGGATTTCGCGTCCTGCTTCGGGCGCGTTGTCGTAGAGCATGCCCAGATGCTGCGGCAGGAGCGGCAGGTCATCTTCACCCTGCGCAGCTCCGCTCCGCTGGACAAGGGGCTGTGTGCGCGGCTGACGGCCTCGCTGCAGCCCGATTATGAGGGCTTCGAACTGCGCATCCACAACCTCTTCGGCTATCCCTCACTGAATGAAACGGCCCTGCGGGAGCTGATGGAGGAGATGAAGCGGGATGGTGTGCCCATCAACGGCTTTCTGGACCGGTGTACCATCCGCATCACCGGGCAGAACATCGCCATCGGCGTCTGCCACGGCACCAAATTCCTGCAGGAGATGGAGTTTGAGCGCCTGCTGGCCGAGCGGGTGGCGGCGCACACTGGCGTCAAGCCCAAAGTCACCCTGACCAGTGCGGTGGGTGAAGCCGAACTGCGCCAGATGGAGGAAAAACTGGAGCGCAAGATCGCGCCGCCAGTGGTCAAGTTCGAGAAAAAGAACACCGCTCCGTCCATCAAGGTGGACGGCCTCGACCTCACCGACAAACCCGTCACCATCTTCCACGGAAAGATGTTTGCCCCCAAGAACCTCACGCCCCTCAAGGAGCTGGGCGGCGAGGGCGGCAAGTGCATCATCTGGGGCGACGTCTTCTTCACGGAGGTCAAGGGCAATTACCGCAAGATCTACACCGTTTCCATCACCGACTACACCGGTTCCATCAACCTGAAGATCCGCGCGCAGGAAGGGGAGGACTGCTCGAAGTGGGAATCCATCGCCAAGGGCACCACCATCATCGTCCGCGGCGACTGCTCGTATGACAAATATGAACATGACTACATCGTGTATCCCTACGATGTGCTGTTCGTTGAGCGGAAAAAGCGGGAGGACCACGCCCCGGTCAAGCGGGTGGAGCTGCATCTGCATACCAAGCTGTCCAGCATGGATGCGTTCTGCGACCCCGGCGGCATCGTCCGGCTGGCCCATCGGATGGGGCACCCGGCGATCGCCATCACCGACCACGGTGTCTGTCAGGGCTACCCGGAAGCCATGCTGGCAGCGGACGACATCCACAAAAGCGACCCGAACTTCAAGCTCATCTACGGCTGCGAGGCCTATTTCGTGGACGACATGATCCCCTGCGTCTACGGTGTGCAGGATGCGCCCCTGACGGGGGAGTTCTGCGTGTTCGACACCGAGACCACCGGATTGGACCCCAACGTGGAGTACCTGACCGAGATCGGCGGCGTCATCGTGAAAAACGGCGAAGTCGTGGAGGAATTTGACACCTTCGTCAAACCCGGCAAGCCCATCACACCCAAGATCACCGAGTTGACCGGTATCACCAACGAGATGGTCGCCGATGCCCCCAGTGAGGCTGAGGCATTGCAGGCGTTCCTGGATTTTGCAGGCGGACGCATTCTGGTGGCCCACAACGCCCACTCGTTTGACATCCGCTTCCTCCGCATCGCGGCCAAACGGAGCGGCATCTCGTTTGAACCGACCTATATCGACACCCTGACCATGGCGCAGGCCATGTACCCCGGCCTGCACAACTACAAGCAGGGCACCATCAACAAGCATCTGGAGCTGCCTGCCTACGAGGCCCACCGTGCCTGTGAGGATTCTGCCGCGCTGGGCCGCATCTTCGGGGTCATGCTGAACGACCTGAAAGAAAAGCAGGTAGCAAAGGTCAGTGAGATCAACACCGGCCTTGGCGGCAACCGCGAGGTGCTGAAAAAGAAGTATTACCACCTCATCATTCTGGTCAAGAACCAGATGGGCCTGAAAAATCTGTACAAGATCGTCAGCGAGGCCCATGTCAACTACTTCTTCAAAAAGCCCCGTGTGCCCCGCAGCCTGCTGAACAAGTACCGCGACGGCCTCATCCTGACCTCCGCCTGTGAAGCAGGTGAACTTTACCGCGCCATCGTGGAGGGACGCTCTTACGAGGAATTGAAGAAGATCGCGGCCTATTACGATGTGCTGGAGATCCAGCCGCTGGGCAACAACGCCTATATGGTCCGCGAGGGCAAGGTGGACAGCGAGGAGGTCATCAAGGATTTCAACCGCACGGTCATCCAGCTGGGCGAAGACCTGCACAAGCCGGTCATCGCCACCGGCGACGTCCATTTCACCGAGCCGGAAGACGCCATCTACCGCTCGGTCCTTCAAGCGGGCAATGGCTTCAAGGATGCCGACAACCAGCCGCCGCTGTTCTACCGCACCACCGAGGACATGCTGAAACAGTTCAGCTATCTGCCCAAAGAAAAGGCGTATGAGATCGTTGTGACCAACCCGCGCAAGATCGCGGCTTCCATCGACGGCAATGTCCGTGCCATCCCACGCGGTACCTACCCGCCCAGCATTGAGGGCGCAGAGCAGCAATTGCGCGATGCAACGTGGGAACACGCCAAGCGGGATTACGGCGACCCGCTGCCGGAGATCGTCGAGAAGCGGCTGCAAAAGGAGCTGGATTCCATCTGCGGCCATGGCTACGCGGTCCTGTACGTCATCGTGGACAAGCTGGTGGAAGCCGCACAGAAGCCGGTGAATCATCGCTATTCGCTCTCCCGCGGCATCCCCCATCTGCGCGACGCCGTGTGCGAACGCTACAAGCGCCTCTATGATGTGGACCTCGATCCCAACACCGAAGCCATCGTGACCATGGGCTCCAAGGAAGGTCTCGCCCACCTTTCGCTGGCCATGCTCTCGCCCGGCGACGTGGTGCTGGCGCCCGACCCCACCTATCCCATCCACAAGTATGCGCCCATCATCGCCGGCGCCGACGTGCGCAGCGTGCCCATCGGGCCCGGCCGTGACTTTTTCGAGGACCTGACCGCCGCCACCAAGCAGGCCTGGCCCCGTCCCAAGCTGCTTTTCCTGTGCTATCCCCACAACCCCACCACGGAAGTGACCGACCTGGCCTTCTTTGAAAAGGTCGTGGAATTCGCCAAGGAGAACAACATCTGGGTCATCCATGACCTGGCCTATGCCGACCTGGTCTTCGACGGCTACAAGGCCCCCAGCTTCCTGCAGGCCAAGGGCGCCAAGGACGTGGGCGTGGAATTCTACACCATGTCCAAGAGCTACTCCATGCCCGGCTGGCGCGTGGGCTTCTGCCTGGGCAACCCCAAGCTCATCCACGCCCTGAGCCGCATCAAGAGCTACCTGGACTACGGCATCTTCCAGCCCATCCAGATCGCGGCCACCGTGGGCATGCGCAGCGGCGACGAAGAAGTCACCAAGATCTGCGACATCTACCGCCAGCGCCGTGACTGGCTCATCGACGGCCTCAACCGCATCGGCTGGGAAGTGCCCGCGCCCAAGGCGACCATGTTCGTCTGGGCCCGCATCCCCGAAGAATTCCGCAAGATGGGTTCCGTGGAATTCTCCAAGCTGCTGCTCACCGAAGCGCAGGTGGCCGTCTCGCCGGGCCTGGGCTTTGGCGCCTACGGTGACGAGTACGTGCGCTTCGCCCTCATCGAGAACGATCACCGCACCCGTCAGGCCGTGCGCAACATCCGCCGCCTGCTCGGCGGCTCCAGCGATTAGGGGACACTATGGCCGACAGCAACAAGCCTCTGGTAGTGGGTCTGGCCGGGTTCGGCACCGTGGGCGGCGGTCTTGCCCGCCTGCTGGAAGAGAACGCCGGCATCATCCGTCAGCGTACGGGCCGGGACATCCAGGTCAAGAAGGTGCTGGTGCGCAATGCCCAGAAGGCGCGCACCGTGCCCCTGCCTCCCGGAGCCGACCTGACCACCAACCCTGACGAGCTGATCAACGATCCCGAGATCGACGTGCTGGTGGAGCTCATGGGCGGCATCGACGCCCCGCGTACCATCATCGACCGCGCCCTGGACGCCGGCAAGCACATCGTCACCGCCAACAAGGCCCTGCTGGCCGAGGAAGGGCTCGCCCTGTTCCAGAAAGCCGCCGGCAAGGGCCGCATCCTGCGCTACGAGGCCAGTGTTGCCGGCGCCGTCCCCGTGGTGGAGGCCCTGCGCACCAGCCTGGCCGGTAACCGCATCTCGTCCCTGATGGGCATCCTCAACGGCACCAGCAACTACATCCTGTCCGAGATGACCTCCAACGGTCTGGACTTCGATGTGGCCCTCAAACAGGCCCAGCAGCTGGGCTATGCCGAAGCCGATCCCACCCTGGACATCGACGGCCACGATGCGGCCCACAAGCTGACCCTGCTCATCCGCCTGGCCTACGGGGTCAATTATCCCTATACGGCCATGCCCGTGCGCGGCATCCGCGGCATGTCCAGCCTGGACATCGCCCTGGCCCGCGAGTTCGGCTACCGCATCAAGCTCATCGCCCAGGTGCGCGAACGCCGCGAGCCCGGCCAGCCCGACGACAAGGTGCGGCTGGAGGCGGGCGTGTTCCCGGCCCTGGTGCCCTATACGGTGCTGCTGGCCCGCGTGGGCGGCGTGTACAACGCCGTGCGCGTCAGCGGCAATGCCTGCGGCTCGCTCTTCTTCCACGGCCGCGGCGCGGGCGACCTGCCCACCGCCGGTGCCGTGCTGGCCGACCTCATGGCCGTGGCCCGTGACGAGAACCCGCACAACACCGGCTACGCCTGTGACGACCTGCCCCGCGCCAGCATCGTGCCGCCCGCGGAATGGCGTTCGCGCTACTATGTGCGCGTCATGGTCGAGGACGAGCCCGGCGTGCTGCGCGATCTGGCCGGCTGCATGGCCGACCAGGGCGTGAGCATGGCCCAGGTCATCCAGCGTACCGACGAAGGCAAGGGCGTGCCGCTGGTCTTCATGACCCATGAGACCACCGAAGAAGCCATGAGCACCGCCCTGCAGCGCACCCTGGATACCGGCATGCTGCGCCAGCCTGCCGTGTACTTCCGCGTGCTGGATTAACAAAAACGAACGCAGGGGGAGGCTCTCCCCCTGCACACGATCTCAAAATGATGGTGCCCGGCTCCGCGGGAAAGCCCGTGCCATCGTGAAACATTTCCCGCCACTGCCGGAGCCGTCCTCGCGGGGAGGGGTTCCGGGTGCTTCTCCAGCAACCACATCGCGCAGGGTCAGGAAACATCCCGGCCCTGCGCTTTTTACGCAGCCATGCTGCACGAGGGGCCCCATGATCATTCTGGAAGATCCGTATGTCTCGCCGGAGCTGGCCACCTTTGCCGCCGACCGGCAGGAACCTGTCCTGGATACGCCCGCTGCCCGGCAGGCCGGGCTGGATTACGGGCTGCACCTCAACCTTGTCTCCAGCCGCGACTTCGGCCGTCTGTGCTGCCAGGGGCAGCGCCTGTACAGCAATTCGGAAAACGCCCTGGACTGGCTCTACAGCCGTTCGGGCAATGCCGGGCTGGTGCGCGCCACCGAACTGCTCAAGAACAAGCTCCTGTTCCGCCAGCGCCTGGCCCCGCTCTTCCCCGATTTCCATTTCCGCGAGCTGACCCTGCGGGACGTCATGGAGACCCATTTCGAAAGCCTGCCCGGCCCCTGCGTGCTCAAGCCCGCGGTGGGTTTCTTCAGCCTGGGCGTCTACAGCATCGAGAACGCCCAGCAGTGGCGCGCCGCCCGTGACGACATCGCGGCCGGCGCCGTGCGCTGGCGCAAGGAATATCCCGCCGCCGTGCTGGACAACCAGGTCTGGCTGCTGGAATCCCTCATCCAAGGCACGGAATACGCCGTGGACGTCTATTTCAACAGCCGCGGCGAGGCCGTCATCTGCAACATCCTCCAGCACGACTTCGCCTCTTCCGAAGACGTGAGCGACCGCCTGTACTACACCAGCGCGGACATCATCCGCCGCATGGCCGGGCCGCTGGAAGCCTGGTTCGACCAGCTCAACGAACGCTTGGGCCTGCGCGATTATCCCGTGCATGTGGAACTGCGCCGCGATGCCGACGGCCATATGGTGCCCATCGAGTTCAACCCCCTGCGCTTCGCGGGCTGGTGTTGCACGGACATCAGCCTCTTCGCCTGGGGCTTCCCCACCTACGGCTGCTATCTGGATGACCGGCGCCCGGACTGGGACAGCATCCTGCCCGGCCACGAGGACAAGCTCTACACCCTCATCGTGCTCAACAAGCCTGCCGCCTGCCCGCCGGTGCGGCGCTTCGACTACGACGCCCTCTGCGCCCGCTTCCGCAAGGTCCTGCACCTGCGCCGCGGCTTCTACGACCGTTATTCCCACTTCGGCTTCCTGTTCACCGAGACCCCGGCCCATGACCGGGCGGAACTGGACGCCATCGTGCGCGACGACCTGCTGGGCTACGTCATCCCCGAAGACCACGAGGAGACGCCCCAGGCCCGATAAGCAAACCAAGGAGGCTCCCATGAAGAAGATCGGCATCATCCGCTGCATGCAGACCGAGGACATCTGCCCCGGCACCACGGACTTTTCCTTTGCCGCCCAAGGCAAGGGAGCTTTCGAGGAACTGGGCCCCTGCGAGGTCATCGGCTTCGTCTCCTGCGGCGGCTGTCCCGGCAAGCGGGCCGTGGCCCGCGCCAGGATGCTGGTGGATCGCGGCGCCGAAGCCGTTGCCCTGGCCTCCTGCATCTGCAAGGGCAACCCCATCAGCTTCCCCTGCCCGCACCACGAGACCATGCTCGCCGCCATCCGCAAGAAACTGGGCGACAGCGTTCCCGTTCTGGATCATACACACTAGGGACACGGGCTGCATGTCCGGGGAGGAGGGCCCTTGCCTGACGCGGGAGGGGCCTCCTCCAAACATCGCAGATGTCGATGCGCCCAGCTTTCCTGCGTCGCAACAAACATGCTTCTTCTATAATCATCCAATATATAATTTATACTAAAGATAATTGCCTTTTGGGATGAGCCTCACCAAAATAATTTTTTAATATAGATAAGTATGCTTCTTTTGATTCTAATACATCATCTAGTAATTTTCTCTTATACAAAGAAACAAATAATGCTGCAGAACGAGCTTGGCAATTAATTGACTTCTGAGGATTAAACTCTATATCAGAAAAACAATCGTACATGATAAGCTGTTCAACAATGTCTTTATTTTGCATAAGCGCAGATAGGTATAGCCAATCGTAGAATGCTGTTCTTGGTAACAGCCCCCATTTTTCACCAAAATATAAAAAACACTTTAGTTCCCCTGAGTTTTTAAGCCTTGGATCTTTTTTAGCCGCTACAGAAGTTGCATTTAACAAATCAATATACGGCCCTCCATAGGCAAATACTTTACTACTTTGAAAAGCCATCTCCACACTTATTTTTTTAGAATATTTTTTTGGAAAATAAAATAAATTAAATGCGCTAAGAGCCTTCCCAATATGTTTATCTGATTTACTTGATATCTCGAGTATAGCAACTCCTTTTTTCCTTTGACTAACTTCTGCATGCAAACTAGCAATCGATTTCTTGAGTTATACGGCATAGTACTATAAATAAATTTAATATTTTGATATTTATTTCTATATTTTTCTACAAGGTTTTGTTTATCAAACACTATTGAATGGATATACCTCGATTCAATTGGATTTTTCACAAGGACTTCAGCTTGTTCATCTGTGGGGTATACATCAGGGAGGAATAAACGTTCACGAATTTCATCATTTTCAAATAATGCATTGAAAGCAGCCACTCCCTGAAAAGATCTATCTGGCAAATCCCTGACAGCATGATTAGCTGCATTTGTAGGATAAAATAGGCAGTTTTTTTCATATAAAACAGATGCGTAATATACGATAATAGCCCAATTTTCATTATTATCTTTAGATTTCATTCTATATTTATAAAACATTTTTGAATTTGGATAGCTAATAGACAAACAGTTATAATCAGTTTTCCGATCAAGCCGCAAAGCATCATTATAAGATACATCCATGCCGATCGACTCTAAAAAGTTTCTCGGCAATAATCCGTTTTCGATTATAGACTCTACATTTTTTTCATTAGTAAAATGAAAAATATATTTTACACCACGTTTTTTAACAGCATCTTCAAGGGATTCTACATCTAGCGCCTCATTGATATGGATAGAGTTTGTATTCTTATTTTTTAGGACAGTATACCCACCACTATACTCCTCTTTAAATTTATCAACAATATCACTAATATTTTTTGTAACATTTTTCTTATTTATATATACAAATATGCCATATCCAACAAATAATTCAAAAAACGTTGCAATTCCCCAAGAACCAAAACCTACTCCCCATAAAATGGAAATAGCAACGATCAATAAAATTGCAACATATCTAGGAAACATACTTCCTATTAAAAAACCCGCAACACAGAACATAATAAAAAACATTTCCATATCTTCCTCCAACAACATTTCAATATAGCATTATCTTCATTATGCCAAGTCATAATATAAAATCTAAGAGTAATGTAATATATTACCACAACCAAATGATTTTACACACTATTCTAAAGTAAACTTTTACCTTCCACCTGATCGCCCCTACTCCGTACACAGTAGGGGGTAGCTAGTGATGGAAAGCAGATCGCCCCTTCCTCATCCTAGACGTACGCCAGGAGCGAAATAACAATTGGGGAAGGGAAATAAATCTCTGCCCTCCCTCGTACCTCTCTCTATCCCGTTCTTCTCTCTGCCGCCTCGGCCGGGACCTCCCCCGCCCTTTACCTTCCCGCCGCTGTGGGCTATGGAGGGGATGACCGCCTGTTCCGGCGGGCCGCATTTCATCATCAATCACGGACAAAACGGATTCAAAAGGAGAAGTCATGGCGGATATTCTGATCATCGGCGCCGGTGGCGTGGGAAGCGTGGTGGCGCACAAGTGCGCCCAGTTGGCCAAAGAAGGGGCCTTCGGCAAGATCACTCTTGCCAGTCGTACGCTTTCCCGGTGTGACGAGATCGCCCGCTCGGTCAAAGCCCGTCTGGGCGTCGACATCGCCACCGCCCAGGTGGATGCCGACAACGTGCCCGAGCTCTGCGCCCTCATCCGTCAGGTGAAGCCCCACACCGTGCTGAACATCGCCCTGCCCTATCAGGACCTGCACATCATGGATGCCTGCCTGGAATGCGGCGTGCATTATCTGGATACGGCCAACTACGAGCCCCTGGATACCGCCAAGTTCGAATACAAATGGCAGTGGGCCTACCAGGAGCGCTTCAAGCAGGCCGGCCTCACCGCCCTGCTGGGCTCCGGTTTCGACCCCGGCGTCACCAACGTCTTCTCGGCCTGGGTCATGAAGCACGAGCTGGACGAAGTGCATGTGCTGGACATCATCGACTGCAACGCCGGTGACCACGGCCAGCCCTTCGCCACCAACTTCAACCCCGAGATCAACATCCGCGAAGTGACCGCCCGCGGCCGCTACTGGGAACGCGGCGAATGGGTGGAGACCGATCCCCTGTCCTGGTCCATGACCTACGACTTCCCCGACGGAATCGGCCCCAAGAAGTGCTTCCTCATGTACCACGAGGAACTGGAATCCCTGGTGCAGAACCTCAAGGGCCTGAAGCGCGCCCGCTTCTGGATGACCTTTTCGGAAAACTACCTGAACCACCTCAAGGTGCTGGGCAATGTGGGCATGACCCGCATCGATCCCGTGCGCTTCCAGGGCCAGGACATCGTGCCCATCCAGTTCCTGCGCGCCCTGCTGCCCGACCCCGCCTCCCTGGGCCCGCTGACCAAGGGCAAGACCTGCATCGGCAACGTCATGCGCGGCATCAAGGACGGCAAGGAAAAGACCGTCTACATCTACAACATCTGCGACCATGAAGCCTGCTACGCCGAAGTGGGCTCCCAGGCCATCTCCTACACCACCGGCGTGCCCGCCATGATCGGTGCCAAGATGATGGTCTCCGGCCAGTGGCTCAAGCCCGGTGTGTGGAACATGGAACAGTTCGACCCCGACCCCTTCATGGCCGACCTCAACGCCTACGGCCTGCCGTGGCAGTGCGTGGAAGTGAAAGACTAGTCCCTTTCGCGCCGGCAACGCTGTTTCAGGGGGAAGGGGCCCGCGGGCTCCTTCCCCCGTTGCGCTCCGGCCCGGGAACAGACCCGCCGCCCCTGCGGCCAGGCCCCGGACGGCAGCCCTTTCTTCACCCCAACCCCTGCAAAAGACCAAAACATGAAGCATCTCCTGCCCCTGCTGGATCCCCGTACCGTCCCCTCGCCCTGCTTCGTGCTGGACGAAGCCCGTCTGGCGGCCAATGCGGCCATCCTGGACAGCGTGCAGCAGCGCACCGGCGCCAAGATCCTGCTGGCCCTCAAGGGCTTTGCCGCCTGGGACAGCTTTTCCCTGCTCTCCCGCGCCAAAGGCCACGGCCCCCTGTGGGGCACCTGCGCCAGCTCCGTGGATGAGGCCCGCCTGGGCCGCGAAGAATTCGGCGGCGAAGTGCACGCCTTTGCCGCGGGCTGGACGGAAGAAGAGCTGGACGAGCTGCTGCCGCTGGTGGATCACCTGGTCTTCAACTCCCTGGCCCAGTGGGAACGCTTCGGCCCCAAGGTCCGGGCCTGGTGCCGGGACAACGGCCGCGAGATCAGCTGCGGCCTGCGCATAAATCCCGAACATTCCGAAGGCGCCGTGGCCATCTACAATCCCTGCTCCCCGGGCTCCCGTCTGGGCATCCGGCCGCACCAGCTGCCCGAAACGCTGCCGGAAGGCATCTCCGGCCTGCATTTCCATACCCTGTGCGAACAGGGCTCCGACGCGCTGGAACGCACCCTGGATGCCGTGGAGGCCCGTTTCGGCAAGCAGCTGGCCCAGTGCAAGTGGATCAATTTCGGCGGCGGCCATCACATCACCCGCGAAGGCTACGACCTGGACCGCCTCTGCCGCTGCATCACGCGCATGCAGCAGAACTACGGCGCGCAGATCTATCTGGAGCCCGGCGAGGCCGTGGCCCTCAATGCGGGCTGGCTGGTGGCCACGGTGCTGGACGTGGTGCAGGCCGACATGCCCATCGCCATCCTGGACACCTCGGCCTCCTGCCACATGCCCGACGTGCTGGAGATGCCCTACCGCCCCAACCTGCTGGCCCCGGAAGACGGCGAGCTGCGCCTGGCGGGCGAAAACGGCGAAAAGGCCTGGACCTGCCGCCTGGCGGGCAAGTCCTGCCTGGCCGGGGACGTCATCGGCGAATACAGCTTCGCCGCGCCCCTCAAGGCCGGTGACCGCCTGATCTTCACCGACATGGCCATCTACAGCATGGTCAAGATCGGAAGAGCGTCGTGTAGGGAAAGAGTGTAGATCTCGGTGGTCGCC
>OGMF01002118.1_pt1 | contig 17577 bp, 16 predicted proteins | sample 1572921 | NCBI WGS metagenome assembly OGMF01 (sample SAMEA2581919, study PRJEB24529) | metagenome | biome: Human gut stool | place: China | collected 2011
TCTGGGTGGTCACGTCGATGTAATAGTTGATATGGCTGTGGCTGGTGGCAAAATGCCCCTTTGCCACGCGCAGGAACAGACTGCTCTTATTGGTGGGTAGCTTTACCATGTTGATCATAACTGCAACACTCCTGTTCATCAAAAGTCCGGACTTCCGGTTCCGGGCGGAAAACAAACAGCGCGGCGGCATGTTCTGAGCCGCTGCGCTCCCATCCTTTTCCATGACCCTATTGTAAAGGAAAAACACCCTGTACACAAGATACAAAACTGCTGAAAATCAGAGGAAAAATTGAGACACCTTGCCAGAACGCGGGCAAACAAAAACCGCCCGGAACCAGTCCGGGCGGAAGATGCGGAGCGTTTGCGGAAGATCAGCCCTTTGGGCGGGTGGTCTTCCAGTTCAGGGAGTACTCGTTGTACTGCAGGTCGGGGCAGTAGGTCAGCACGATGGACTGGCCCGGTTCGAGAGCAGCACCCAGCTTCAGGTTGATATTACCCGACACGGAGGCGCCCTTCTTCAGGTTGGTATCGCACAGAGGGGCATCCAGGGTCAGGCCGTTGGAAGCCGTATACTTGGTGATGAACTCGTCTTTATCGTTGAGAACGGTGGCCTTGAAGTTGTTGGGGTTCACATAGATGGGGTTGGCGCGGCCATTGGTGATCTTAAAGGGGAAAGCAATGGTCGTACCGGTGACATCCGGTGCGGTGTAGCTCTTGCTGGCCTCCACATAGTTGCCCATGGCGGCAGTGACCTGCAGGACCGTGAGCTCACCGGGCGTCGTGCGGAGCGCGTTGTAGGAGTCGCTGGTATCGACTTTGCAGCCGGTGAACAGGCTGGCACCGGCAACAGCGACAGCGGCGACGGCAGTGTATTTCAGGAACGAGCGGCGGGAAAATGCGAAAGACATGATGGTTCCTCCTTTGTATGGGATCACATATCATTTTGCCAAAACGGCCTTGCCTATACAATAGGCGAAAACCGGGCGGATGTCAATGCTTTTCACAGATTTTTTGAGAAGATCTCACCCGAAAAAAACAGAGGTGAGACGAAATTCCGTCCCAAAAGGTCAGCTGTTCTTCAGGTCGGAAGCGCTCATCACGAAGGTGATGCTCTTGCCGGATGCGAAGGTGGGGTTGTAGGTCACGGTCATCTGCTGCCAGCCGGTGGGCACCATGCAGACCAGCTCAATGTAGCCGGTGCCCTGCGGGGGCAGGCTGGGCGCATCGGAGAAGCTCTCCGTGGCGGCGTCGTACAGGGAGATGTAAGCGCCGGCCTCGGCAGCCTGGCCGTCCACGGTGACGGTGAAGTCGGTGGTGGAAGCGGACAGCGCGTGGAAGTAGGGGGCGGTGTTGGCGGCGCGGGAAGCCTCATCGGTCAGGGGATAGGCGGCGTCGATCTCCGCGATGCTCTGTGCGCCGATGGTCATGCTGTCGGTCTTGGAGCGGTTGACGGCCGTGACCAGAACGGCGACATACTGGTGGCCAGCCACATCGGGTGCATCGGACAGCGTGAAGACGCTGGACAGCTGGACGCCCAGGTTGTTCCAGTTGCTGACCTTATCGCCGACCTTCACCTCGACAGAGCCGCTGGAAGACTGGCAGCCGCCCAGCATGGATGCGGCACCCAGTGCAAGCGCAGAAACGCCGGTGACCTTCAGAAAGGCGCGGCGGGAAATCTTGTTCGACATAAAACTGCCTCCTTAATTGGCATAGCCTTTTTCTTCTATGGTTCGTTTATAACATCTTTTGCCGGGAAGTGCAAGCCTTTTGCGGAAAAATTAACACGAGTTTCACACAGGGGCTTACTGCTCCGGGCCAAGTCCCTTGACGCGGGTCTCGCTGGTCTTGACCAGATTTAAGAGGCTGGGGGTATAGAGCGGGAACTCCCGCGTCAGGCTCTCGGTGGTCATGGAGAGGCAGGCCGGGTTCTTGACGCCCTCGCCGACGCCGACGTTCTCACCGGCCAGCAGGGCCTCCACATTGGCCTCGTTCATCCGCATCACGGCATCGGCGTAGCCGGGCCAGCGGCGGGCCTCCACGCTGAACAGGCTCTGGGCGTTGTGCGGTTCCGCAGAGTAGAGCAGGCGGAACATCTTGGCCACGGCCATCATCAGGTAGCTGCTGACCTCGGTGGTCAGAGCCTTGCTATGGCACTCGCCGATCTTGGCGTACAGCACGTTCAGGCTGTTGGAGATCAGCTTTTTGTTCATGGTGGGCAGCACGCTGCCGTGGTAGATGTTGTCCTTCATCTTGTCGGGGTTGGGCAGGTCCTCGGCCGAGAGCATCATACCGTTGCGCTCGGCGCTGCGGCCCAGCAGATAGTCGCAGGAAACATTATAATAGTCGGCCACGCGCACCACAAAGTCCAGCCCGCACTCGCGGATGCCTTTTTCGTAGTGGGACAGCAGGGCCTGCGAAACACCCAGATCTTCCGCCGCCTGCTTCTGGGTGATGCCGCGCTCCTTGCGCAGCAGTTTGATGATACGATTGAATTCCATGGTCTCTGACTCCTCAATGACCCCGGGTTGGGGAACATCCTTGATTTTTGGTTTACAGCAGGTTGATTATACACAACGGAAAACGAAATGTAAAGCAAGAAAAGTGACGATATTTTTCATCAAATTTCGTCATTTCTGTCAAAGGCCTTGCCGGGTACACTACATCTATGTTAAACTACAGGTATAACAGCATACATTTTGTGGCGGACGCCCGGGGCACAAAGATGCCGGGCGGGAATATTTTTGGCAGAGGACGCGCTTTTCTGCCAGAAAATGGCTCCCGTTCCGGCCAAAAGAAACGGCACCCGGCGCAAAATGCAAAAATTCCAAATTGGAACTTCCATCTTTCCTGGTTTTGTGCTATAATGCTGTTTTGGCACCTGTCCTTGCCCGGCGCACAGCTTTGTGGTGGGCAGGGAAGCTATAAAAATAGGAATAGGAAAGAGGATTACCCAAATGAAACGCAACACCATCACCCGTCTGTGCAGCCTGGCCGCTGCCGCTGTTCTGGCTGTGAGCTGCATCGCCCTGACCGGCTGCGGCAGCAGCGCATCTTCTGCTGCTTCCAGCACTGCTTCCACCGCTGCATCCGCTGCTGCCGCCGGCGACAACTCCTGCGGCGAGAACGTGACCTGGACCCTGGCCGACGGCACCCTGACCATCAGCGGCACCGGCCGTATGACCGACTACAGCAGCAACGCCCCTGCTCCCTGGGCGGATCAGGCTGACCAGATCACCGCTGTGGTCGTGGAAGCCGGTGTGACCACCGTGGGCGGCAGCTCCTTCAAGGGCTGCACCAACCTGACCACCGTGACCCTGGCCGATGGCGTGGAGTACATTGAGACTGCCGCCTTCAACGGCTGCACCGCCCTGTCCGACATCACCATCCCGGAGAGCGTGGGTTACATCAAGACCGGCGCCTTCAAGGACTGCAATGCACTCACCAGCGTGACCGTGCGCAGCAACTGCCGCATCGACATGAACGTTTTCCCCGTCACCGTTGAGGTCAACCGTTACGCCGACTGATCTTCCGTGCACCGCGCACCGGCTCCGGGGGTTTGGATCTTTGCAAACGATACGAGGTATTTTGCATGAAAACCTTTAAGCTCCATCTCATCCGTCACGGCGTGACCGCCGGCAACCTGCAGGGCCTGTACATCGGCAGCGGCACCGACATCCCGCTGTGCGACGAGGGCCGTGCCCAGCTGGCCGAACTGAAGGAACGCTTTGAGTACCCCCAGGTGGACACCGTGTTCTCCTCGCCCATGCTGCGTGCGGTGGAAACGGCCAACATCCTGTTCCCCAACGCGGCCCACACCTTTACGGTGCACGATCTGCGGGAGGCGGGTTTTGGCAAATTCGAGAACAAGCCCGTGAAGGAACTGGTGCACGACGAGGACTTTAAAAAGTGGATCACCCCGGGTTCCGGCTTTGTGCCGGAGGGGGCTGAGCCCACCGAGCAGTTCCACGCCCGCTGCGCCGAAAGCCTGCTCAAGCTGTTTGAGTATATGATCCGCATGGACGTGACCGAGGCCGCCTGTGTGACCCACGGCGGCGTGATCATGAGCATGCTCAGCCAGCGTGCTCTGCCCAGCCGCCGCCCCGAGCAGTGGATGGCAGACCCCGGCTGCGGCTACACCGTGCAGACTGACGTGCAGCTGTGGATGCGGGACAAGCTGGTGGAGGCCATCGACATCGTGCCCTTCGGCTATGCCGACACCCTGCGCGGCCAGGCCGAGACCGAAGAGAACGAGGCCTACGAATAAACGCAAAGAATCGGTTACAATCCGGGGCAACCGCTTGACAGAACGGTCACAATCCTTTATTGTATAAAGGAACCACTTTTTCGTTTCGCCAAGGAGGAAGTTCCCATGTCACAAGCCATCTCCCGCCGGTCATTCCTGAAATGTGCCGGCTCCGGTGCGGTCAGCCTTGCGGCTGCCCTGCTCACCGGTGTATCCGCAGCAGCGGCCGAGCTGCGTGCTGCGGGCGACCCTGCCCTGCTGGACGGCAAGGCGGCAGTGGAGCTGCTGGGTTATGCCCCGGCTCCGGGTCTGGGCGGTGTGCTGGTGTATCTCTCGGTGGAGAACCTGTCCGGCCATGCGCTGCCGGTGGGCGAAAGCTACCTGCAGAGCCGTCGGGTGTCCACCCGGGAGGACCTGTACAGCATGGGCACCGGGGTCACGGCCGCCTGCAACGGCCGTGCGGTGCGCTGCGGCAGCTTTGCCGCCCCGCTGTACGGTGAGAACGCGGCGGATGCTTCGATTTTTACCCTGAATCTGGCCGCCGGGCGCGGTGCGCTGCTGCACTGCTTCTGCGCCGTGCCGGAGGACTGGCAGACGCTGGAGCTCACCTATGCCCCGGACTTTGCCGCCGGGCGCAGCGTCACCTTCACGGTGCAGCGCGGCGCGGACGAAGCGGAACTGGGCATGGTGCCTGCCACCCCTGCCGAGGTGGGCAGCGTGGTGGACCTGTAAAACCGAATAAACGCAAAAGCTCCCCGTGCATCTGCACGAGGAGCTTTTTGTGTGTCAGGACTGCAGCAGGTCGTTCCCGGCGGAATCCTGCACGGTGACTTCCTCACCGGTCAGGCTGGAAAGCCATGCAATGTAGCTGCGGCCGCTCAGGATGCGCAGCGGGCGGCCATCGGCGTCGTAAAAGGCAAAGGTCGAGCCGGTGCCCTGGGTCCAGGTGATGTGCCACAGGTGGCCGCCGTTGAGCCACAGGCCGCCGCCCATGGTCAGGTCGTAGTCCAGGGTGCGGCCATCGTCCCGCGGGGTAGAGGCACTGTACAGCACCAGAAGGTTGTCAAAGGCAGCCTGGATGCCGGTGTTGGCGTCCAGCTGCGGGGAGCCGTCATGGTGCAGCATCCCGTAGGTGCCGGTGTCGGTATCGTAGGCAAAGCGGGTGGTGCTGCCGGATGGGAACTGTACTGCCGCCTGAACTGCGTCGGCAACGTCCGCATCCGGCAGGTGGCCGTCGGTCTGCTGAGGCAGCAGGGCCGGGACAGTGGGTACGGCGGGGGTGTCCCCTTCCTGCGTGCTGTCTGCGGATCCCGCAGGGTCCTCGGACAGCGCGGACGAGAGGCTCAGGCTGCCCAGCACCTTGGCCACAGATTGACCGTTGGTGCACCACAGCGGGCTGGCCCAGTCGGTATTGCCGGTGGTGAAGGCGTTGCGGCCTGTTTCCAGCGCGTCCACCGCGCGCAGGTTCCAGTAGTCCAGAAAATTGCGGGTATACAGGTCGCAGCCGCGCTGGATGGGCAGCACCTGCTGGCCGCTGAGCAGCCGCCAGAACAGGTCCTGCCCCAGCGTGACCGGTCCCACCGTCGGCATGGCCGACACGGAGGGATAAACCAGGCACAGGCTGGGGGCGGTGTCCGCACGGGCTGCGGCCTCCAGCACCACAGAGGCGCTGCCGATGCCCCACTGGGTGGTGCTGCCGGGGGCGTTGTCGATGACCACTGCCGCCGGACGCTGGCCCGGGTATTGCTGCTCCTGCCCGGTCAGGGGGTCGGCAGAAGCCGTGCTGTCGGCTGCCGGGCCGCCCGGCATGCAGCCGGCCAGCAGCACAGCGCACAGCACGGCCGCACCGATGCGCTGGATCCAGATGCGTTTCATGGCGTTCCCCTCGTTTACTGATAGCTGAAATTGGACCACTCATCGTCGTCCACAATGGCAAGGTAGGTCTTGCCGCGGTTGAAGAGCAGCTCGGCCCCGGCGTCATCGTAGACCTTCAGCGGATGCTCCGGGGAGGCCTTCTCCCAGCGGCCCACCTGTACCCCGCCCCGGCTGAAGAAGTAGGCTTCGCCGCCGGAAATATAACTCACCTGCTGCACGTCGCCGGAGTCGCCAGGGTAGGCGGCGATGGGGGCAAAGCAGATGAGCAGGTTGTCGAAGCTCAGCTGCTTGCCGTTCAGTTCGTCCACGGTGTTCTCGAATCCGCCGGCGGCGTGGCTGTACATCTGCATTTTGTAGGTGCGGCTCAGTGCACTGTAGCTGAAGCTGGTCTTGTAGTTGTCGGAGTGCACGATGCGTATCGTCCGGCCGGAAGCGGTGCCGCGCATGGTATTCTCGGCCCCGGTGCGGTAGTCCGCAAAACGGAAGAAGGTGGTGTCGTAATCGTGGCTCAGGCCGATGCCGGCATTGGCGGCGGCCTGCCGGATCTCCTTGCCGGAGGTGAACTCGGTGTGTTCGTAGGCAACGTTGCGGCCGCGGCTGTCCCGGTGGGCCACATGGGGATGGGTGGGCGTGTTGAAGTAGCTCTTGCCGCCGATGTTCAGACCGGAGTAGTTGTAGACGCTGATGAACTTGGTGCAGGGGGCGCTTTCGCCGTCGTGGTAGTACAGCGCCTGCCAGGGCATCAGCAGCTGCAGGAACTGGTCCCGGCCGGAGCGCATGGGCCCCACCTCGGGGATGCTGTCGGCGTCGCGGTACACGGCACAGAAGCGAGTGATGCCGCCCTCCACCTTGCTCTCGATGAGCAGGTCAGCGGAAGAAAGGCCCCGCTGAGGGCGGGCGTTCTGCCGCTCGGAATAGCTGATGTTGTTGACCATCACGCCCACGATGCGGCCGCTGCTGCGGTTGGCCTCGCCGGTCAGCGGGTCAGCGTCGTAGGCAGGCAGCCAGCTGGACGCGGCCGGTTCCTCCGCTGCTGCGGAAGATGCGGCGGCCTCACTGGAAGCCGCTGCCTCGCCGGAGGCTGCCGCCTCCGAGGATGCAGAGGAAGAGCTGTTGGCGAGCTTCTGCCGCAGCCAGTCGGAAAAGCGGCTGCCAACGGCGGCAGAACCGGCGGCCCGGCAGCTGGTCAGCGCCAGCGAAGCGGCCGCCAGCCCGGACAGACGAAGAACGGAACGGCGAGTGATCTTTTTCATAGAAAGTACCTCCTGCAGGGGGAAAGGATCGCGGCGGGGCTAGGCACCGCCTGCCCGGAAAAGAGCCCAAATCGGATTTGCTTTGATTGTAACGATTCTGTCCGGTTTTGTAAAGAGGAACTTGTCGGGAAAAAACCTCCATCTCGCCTGCGGCGAGACCGTTCGGTCGCTTAAAGTCCCCGCGGGGGACTTCATAAGTGCAACGCAAGAATTTTCGGCCAGGCACTTGCATTTTATCGGCATTTATGGTAATATTATTCGGCAGTATTGTATTGTTGCAGAATATGCGCTCGTAGCTCAGCCGGTAGAGCATCTGACTTTTAATCAGAGGGCCAGGGATTCGAGTTCCCTCGAGCGCACCAAAATCCCACGAAGAATCGTAAGATTCCTCGTGGGATTTTCCTTTTATACGCCATTTGCACGGTCTCTGCACGGTCGTTGCACGGTTCGTGTTTTCTGTGTCGGATTATGTAGGGCGTTGAATTGCTGTGCAATTCGCGCCCTTTTCTGCATCAGGTGAGCAGTGCCAAGCGGAGCTGTGCCTTTACAGCTGGGTCAGCGTCTTTCAGAAGTTCCACCAAGGCAGATACCGAAATGGTTGGTTCCGCTTCAGAAGGAATGCTCTGAGGTGCGGATTCTACCGGTTTATAAAAACCTTCCTCGAACTTCTTCCCCAGCTTCTTCCGGGAATCCTGCCGGATGTGCGCATAGGTGTTGACCAGCAGATTTGCACTGGCGTGACCTGTTGTTCCCTGAACGGCTTTCACATCACCGCCGGAGATCATCAGTTGGTAGGTGGCACTGGAATGCCGCAGGCCGTGAAACACGATGCGGGTGAACTCCGGGTGCTCGTCCTGCCACTTGATGAACTTTTTGCGGATGAGGATCGGCTCCACCGCCAGACCATTGGGCAAGCGCAGGAGCATCCCACTGTTGCGGTATCTGCCGTCCATGTCGGCTTCGTCCATTTCCAGACACTTGAACCAGTGCTTCAGTTCTTCTTTCAGCGCTTCCGTCATGAAAATCGTGCGACAGGAAGATGCTGTTTTGGTCTTTTTCAGAACCAGTGCGGAGCTGCTGCCCTCACGCTTGTCCTCAAACTCCCGGAGAATGCAGTCTTTTCCTGTTTTAAAGGCATCATAAGCACCTTCAATCGCAGCGATGTGGATGGAATGATCCGCAGGTGCTTTGCGATAATAGCGGGTATCAACGGATTGTTTCAGGGCTTTTTGATCACTTTCGGTCAATGCCCTTTTGTGTCCTTGCATTTTTTTGGAAATGCCGATCAGAAATCGGCTTCCGTCGTCATCAAAAGATTCGCCTTTCATGGAAGGGCTTTTTGTAAGGGAAGTAAGCTGCTTATCTCGCTCGCTTTTCGGCTTGCGAAGTTCTGCAACGATTTCCGATCGCTGTTCCTTCGGAGCCTTAGCGATGGCACAGATCTCACGGTCAGCAGCTTTGATTTTCCCGTTCAGAATTTCCTCCCGGGCACCGGGTGCTGCTTCATCGGCAGTCTCCACGCCGTTCATGTACTTTTCGGCCCGCTGCACATAACCCTCGCTGGTGCCGGTCTCGTTTGCAATCCGCTGCCGGGTAACATGGCTGCTGGATTTGTTTTGGCAGGGATCATTTTGATCCGTGGCATTTTTCTTGGCGGATGTGTACTGATTGCCGCGGTTTTGAGAGACCTGTTTTTCCGCTTCATACCGCGTTCCAATCAGATACTTTCTACGCTCAGGTGTCAGGTTACGCCGCCCAAGCTGCTGGAGCTCCTCAAAACTCAACGGTGAAATCTGATAAGCCCCAAAAGAGTGTTATTTTTAATTATGACGGACAAATTTGTAAAAAGCACTTGACATTGATAATCAAAGCAGAGTATACTTAACTCAGTGACAGAGTGAAATCCGCTCTGGCTTTCTTTTTCAAAAGTTTTTGTTCTTTATTGCACGTGACAACTGAGGTGTGAAATGAATCTTGGAGAAATTGCAGATATCCGTAGCGGACTTGTCCTTTCTCGAAAACAGGCAAGAGCTGACTCCCCGCAGGCGATACGATACCACCAGCTTAGTCTACGGGCGGTAAAAGCGGAAGGTGAGATTGATCCTGCTGAATTGGAGCCGTACTTTGCGAAAGAACCATTGTCCATGGACTATCTGACGCAGCCAAATGACATTGTAGTGCGCTTGACTGCCCCCTACACAGCGGTTTTGATTGACGACACCACACGCAACTTGGTGATCACGTCGAATTTTGTGGTAATTCGCATTCGGGGAACAGAGCTTGTGCCGGGGTATCTTTATTGGTATCTGAACACGCCGAAGGCAAAAAGGCAGATCTATCAAAATACCACCAAAAGTATGATCAGCTCCGTAAACGCAAGGTATTTTTGCCGCTTGGAGCTTCAGCTGCCATCGCCGGAAATACAACGCCAGATGGAAGTGCTTCGCTTGCTAGCACAGCAGGAACTACGCCTTCTGCGTAAGTTGGAAGTTGAAAAGCGAAGCTGCTATGAGGCGATGCTGGAACAAATGAATCACGCACAGAGGAAAGGATAACGACTATGACGACAAAATCGGAAATCGAACGCGTTCTTTGGAACGCCTGCGACAGCTTTCGCGGTAAAATTGACAGTTCCCGTTATAAGGACTACATTCTTTCCATGCTGTTCGTAAAATATCTGAGCGACGTTTCGGAGGAAAAGCGAGAGCAATACCGGGAGCAATACGACGGTGATGAACGCCGTGTAGAGCGTGCCATGAGCCGGGAGCGTTTTAAGCTGGACGCTACATCTACGTTTGGGTACCTTTATAAAAATCGCCATGATTCCGAAATCGGGCTGAAGATCAACACGGCACTGGCTTCTATTGAAGATCATAACAGCAGCAAGCTTCGGAACGTGTTTCGCTCCATCGATTTCAACTCCAATGTGGACTTTGGTACAGACATCAAGGCAAAAAATGCGACCCTCTGCAACCTGCTGGAAGACTTCCACGGACTTGACCTGCGTTCTTCCGCACTGGATGGCTCTGACATCATCGGTGACGCCTACGAATATATGATTGGCAACTTCGCTTCGGACGCCGGCAAGAAGGGCGGAGAGTTCTTTACTCCGAGCAAGGTCTCCGAACTGGCAGCGGCATTGGTAGATCCGCAGGAAAATGACCGTATCTATGACCCGACCTGCGGCAGCGGTGGTCTCCTGCTCAAGGCATGCAAGCGCGTGCCGGACGGAAAAGTGGCAGTTTACGGTCAGGAATTAAACGCACAGACATGGGCTCTGTGCAAGATGAATATGTTCCTGCACGAGGTAGACGATGCCCGCATCTGGCAGGGCGATACCCTGAGCAATCCGCAGAACATCGAAAACGATAATCTGATGTTGTTCCAGTGCATTGTAGCAAACCCGCCATTCAGTTTGGACAAATGGGACAGCGGCTTCCTTTCCAATGCGGTTCTGGATGCCAAGGGAAAAAAGCCGGAAAAGATGAACGCTTCTCTGGACCCATGGGGGCGCTTTGATTGGGGCGTTCCACCATCTTCCAAGGGTGATTATGCTTTTGTTCTGCATATGCTCAACAGCCTTGACCGCAGTCATGGCCGAATGGCTGTCGTGTTGCCCCACGGTGTACTGTTCCGCGGTGCGAGCGAGGGCAAAATTCGCCGCCAGATTGTTGAACACAACCTTTTGGATGCTGTGATCGGTCTGCCTGCCAACCTGTTTTATGGCACGGGTATTCCGGCCTGCATTCTGGTGTTCCGCAAGGATCGCATTAGCCGAGGTGTCGATAATGTTCTGTTCATCGACGCTTCCGCAGAGGGCAACTTCGAGAAAGGCAAGAATCAGAACCTTCTGCGAGATACGGACATCCAGAAAATTGTGGATACCTACAAAAAGCGTGAAACCATGCCAAAATACAGCTATCGTGCAACGCTGGATGAAATCCGAGAGAACGACTACAATCTGAACATTCCTCGCTATGTGGATACTTTTGAAGAGGAAGACCCGGTAGATATTCAGGCGGTGAAGAAAAATATTGCGGATATCGAAGCTGAGCTGGCACAGGTACAGGAGCAGATGAAAAAGTATTTGGATGAGCTGGGGCTGTAATGGATACATTAATTTGAAAAAGGACAAAGTAAATGAAAAATTTCTTCAAAAACTACGATGCGAGCCATATTCATTTTTCGCAATCGGATGGAATCAAAGTGCGATCTATTAAGTGTGGATACTGTGAAAACACTGTTGCTCCAAATAGTGGATTTAACATGATTTATCGTGCGGATGATGCGCCATCCTACCATGGAACATGTTTGGCTACAATTTATGAATGTCCATTATGTGGCTGCCCCACAATCTTTTATACTGAAACCGAGGAAACTATTCCAGGAGAGCTTTGGGGAAGAACTATCAAGAATCTTCCGGATAGTATAGCGAAACTGTATGATGAATGCCGCACTTGTTATGCGAATCAATGTTATACAGCTTCGCAGATGATTGCGAGAACACTGCTGATGCATATTGCCGTGGAACAAGGGTCTGTTGAAGGACTTTCGTTTGCCAAGTATGTGAACTATTTGGAGGAGCGCAACTTTATTCCACCAAACGGAAAAAAGTGGGTAGACTATATCCGAAAAACAGGTAATGTTGCCAATCATGAAATTGTCATAAAGGAAAAAGAAGAGACCAAAAGGGTTATAACATTTTTATCATCACTTTTAATGTTTATCTATGAGTTGCCGAATGAGCTTGAGGAATAAACGAATCGCTATATTAAAATGATTCTACCAAATATGGAAGGCTGACAATCATGCAACAACCTATAGTACATACTTACTCGCTCGGTGAACTTTACACGGAACGAAAAGAAAAGGGCGACCCATCGCTTCCAATTTTAACGGTTTCCATTCACGCAGGAGTTTCCGAAGGTGAATTGGACGAAGATAAGCTTGGAAAAAAGGTAAAACGAATCGCCGATAAAACTCAGTATAAGACTGCCCGCAAGGGGGATCTTGTTTTCAACATGATGCGTGCATGGCAAGGAGCCATTGGCGTTGTAAGGTCGGATGGACTTGTAAGTCCAGCGTATATCGTGGCAAAACCTAATGAAAAAATATGGCCGGAGTACATGGACTACTGCATGAAAACGCCCCGAATGATCCATGCAATCCATCGACAGTCTTACGGTGTCACCGATTTTCGGCTTCGCTTGTATTGGGATTCGTTTACGCCCATCACTTGTCAGCTGCCGCCCCTTCCCGAACAGCAAAAAATCGCTGCTATCCTCTCCACACAGGACAAAGTAATTGAGCTGAAAGAAAAGCTCCTTGCTCAAAAACAGCAGCAAAAAAAATATCTGATGCAGCAACTGTTGACCGGAAAAAAGCGGTTGCCGGGATTTAATGGAGAGTGGAAGGTTGAGAAATTCAGCGAGATTTTTGACTTTCTTTCAACAAATACTCTTTCACGAGACAATCTTTTTGAAGGCGTTGGAGCGATTCAAAATATTCATTATGGCGATATTTTGACAAAATTCGACGAAGTGATTGACCTCGATTGTGTTTGCCTGCCTAGTATTAAAGAATCGGCCATTCCAAACAACTGTGCGACTGTGAAGAGTGGAGATATTATAATTGCTGATACTGCGGAAGATTTAACTGCCGGAAAAGCTGTTGAAGTTCAAAACATTGGAGATAGAGTGATTTATTCTGGCCTTCATACGATGCTGTGCAGACCTAAAGAGCAACTGTTTTCCGATGGATGGCTCGGTTTTTATATGAATTCTGAAGCATATCACAAACAACTGATTCCATATATTGCAGGCGTCAAGGTTATGGCTATATCAAAGAGCAATATTGTTAAAACATATATTACGATTCCGTCAAAAGCAGAGCAAGCGGCCGTCGTTGAAATTTTAAGTACTGCCGACCATGAAATTGACCTGCTCCAAAAATCTATCGAGGCTGAAAAGCAGAAGAAAAAGGCGCTGATGCAGCTGCTGCTGACCGGGAAAGTGAGAGTGAAAATATGAGTGCGGACGAGAAGTTTGATGAAGTAAAGGAAAACGTGTACCAGTACTTAAATGATAAGGAAAATTGGTCGAGCGTCCACGGATGTGCAGCGGCGCTTAATCTGCCCGAAATGGAAGTTCTCAAAGCGTTAGAAGAGCTGTGTATAGAGAACAGGGTAAAGCGCATCTGCATTCCGCTTGACCGATCCCCTGAATCGGGAAACAGTGTCTTTTATGGGATTTCTGAACAATAAGGAGGTCACCATGAACCTCGATAAATCCATTTACTCCGAAGCCAACATCAGCAAAAAGCCTGCGCTGGAACTGCTGCAGGCCATGGGGTATACATATCTCTCCCCGGAAGAATGCCGTCAGCAGCGCGGAAGTGGCTACCGGGTGTTGTTGCGGGATGTGCTGCGCGGTCAGCTGCGGAAACTGAACCGTTATACCTATGGCGGTGTGGAAAATGAATTTTCGGCAGTCAACATTGAGCACGCCATGGATGATCTGGAAATACCGCTGACGGACGGTCTTGTGCGCACCAGCGAAAAAATCTATGATGCGCTTATGCTGGGCAAAAGCTATCCCGAAACTGTAGGCGAAGGAAGGCTGCTGAACTTCAACTTGAAGTACATTGACTGGGAGGACCCGACGCAGAACCTTTACCATGTCACGGAAGAATTTGCGGTGGAAAGCGCCGATGGACAGCATGATGCCCGCCCGGACATCGTGCTGTTTGTCAATGGAATTCCGTTTGCGGTGATTGAGTGCAAGGCTCCGGATATCCCGGTGGAACAGGCCATTGAGCAAACCTGCCGTAACCAGCAGACTCACTATATCCCCCAGCTTTTTGCGTTTGCACAGATCGTAATGGCGACCAATAAAAACGAGGTACGCTATGCAACAACGGGAACACCGAAAAAGTTTTGGAGCATCTGGAAAGAGCAAGATGCAGATTTCCTGAACCGGAAAATGGCTCAGCTGATCCAGGATCGGACACCAACGGTGCAGGATAAAGATATTGTTTCCCTGTTTACACCGGTCCGTTTGTTGGAACTGACAAAGTATTTCGTGCTGTTTGACTACAATGTGAAAAAGATCTGCCGATATCAGCAATATTTTGCGGTAAAGGAAATTCTGCACACAGTCAAACAGCGTGATGAAAAAGGGAATCGGCGCGGCGGTGTGATCTGGCATACACAGGGCAGCGGAAAAAGTCTGACCATGGTGATGGTGGCGAAATATTTGCTGCTGGAGCTGCAGGCAGACCGTCCGCGCGTAGTGATCGTCACCGACCGAAAAGAGCTGGATAAGCAAATCACGGCGACATTCGCGCACACGCGGCTTCGCCCTGCGCGTGCTACCAACGGGCGGCATCTGCTGGGATTGGTCACGGATGAGCGGGTGGACATCGTCACCAGCATCATCAACAAATTCAGCACTGCCGAGCGGCTGGACGGTTGCAACAAATCTCGGGACATCTTTGTTCTTGTGGACGAAAGCCACCGCTCCAATTACGGCAAAATGTCACATAAAATGCGGACGGTTTTTCCGAACGCCTGCTATATCGGCTTTACGGGAACGCCCTTGATGAAGAGCGAGAAGAACACCTTGAAAAAGTTTGGCGGACTGATTCACAAGTATACGATTCAGGACGGTGTAGCCGATGGTGCAATTGTTCCACTGATCTATGAAGGCCGCTTTGTGGAGCAGAAAGTTGACGAAAAGAACATCGACCTATGGTTTCAGCAAACAACAAAACGCCTGACGGAATCACAGCGGGATGATCTCGCCCGGAAATGGAGCAGCATCCGACGGCTGACCTCTACGGATGCACGCATCAAACGGATCGCTTTGGACATCAACGAGGACTTTTGCCGAACCTATAAAAATACAGGCTTCAAGGGAATGGTCGCCACCAATTACAAGCGGGATGCCGTTCGGTATCTGGAATGCTTTGAGCAATTTGGCGATCTGAACTGCGCTGTCGTGATCTCGGCCCCGGATCTGCGCGAGAGCGTGGATGATGCAGATGAAGGAGCAGACGACAAGGTAGTTGCCTACTGGAACCGGATGATGCAGCGCTATGGCAGTGCCGATGATTATGAAGAAGCAATCAAGGCACAGTATCATGCCGGAGAACTGGATCTTGTGATCGTGTGCAGCAAATGGCTTACCGGCTTTGATGAGCCGCTCTGCCAAGTGCTTTACTTGGACAAAGAACTTAAGGAGCACGGTTTGCTTCAGGCCATTGCCCGCACAAACCGCCTGTGCGAGGGAAAAAGCTATGGAATGATCGTGGATTACCGGGGCCTGATCAAAAAATTGGATGAGGCAATGGAGCTTTACAGTGGTGCCGGGCTGGAAAACTTTGATGGGCACGATCTGAAAGGCGTTGTGGTGGATGTGCTCTCTGCGATTGGAACGGTACGCAGTGATTATTCTGCACTGATGGAGTTGTTTTCGGCTGTTCCCGGTCTGACACTTGCCGGAACCGATGCAGAGGCGGTAGAGGTTTTCTTGGCGGATAATTCGAAGCGGGAAGAGTTTTACAAACGGCTGTGTAACTTTGGCCGCTCCTTGAATCTTGTTCTGAATTCTGAAAAAACCTATGAGGCGCTGGCAGTGGAAGAGCGGGAAAAATATATCAAAGCATTTGGCTTTTTCTCTGCGGTACGGCGCAGTGTGAAACCTCGTTATGGGGATTCAATTGACAATCGGGAATACGAACCACTGATGCAAAACCTGCTGGACGTACACCTTTCAGTAGAGGGTCTGAAGCGAATCACCGAGCCGGTAGACATTCTGGACAGAGATGCGTTTGAAAAGGAATTAAACGAGTTAGGCTCACTGCGTGCCAAAGCTGATGCGATTCGCACACGGCTCGCCAAGAGTATCAATACGAAGTATCAGGAGAACCCAGCATACTATGAAAATTTTTCCAAGCGCATCAAGGAAGCGCTGGAGCTGTATAAAGCCCGGACGATAACGGAGGCGGAATATCTGGCCAAGATGCGGGATATTCTGGAGGATTACCGCACGGGAAAAAGCGCTATCGCATACCCGGATCGCATCCGAGCCAATGTCCATGCACAGGCGTTCTATGGTGTACTGACTGCGATTTTCTCCAATGAAAAATTGTCAGTGGAGCCTGATTTTGCCGCCGAGATGGCACTGGATATTACGACAATCATCGAAAAGCATAGCCAGGTGGACTGGACCCATAACCTGACGATTCATGATCGAATCTCACAGGATATTGATGATCTGTTTTACCGCTACCAAAAAGAAATGGGCCTGGTACTTTCTTTTGATGTGATCGACATGATTATTGAAAATGTTAAAACAGTTGCGTTGCGGAGGTTTGCATGATACAGTTTTGCGAAGTTGAGACGGAGCATGGGTGTATCTGCTATCAGCTAGAACGAAAGAACGTACGCAATATCAATCTTCGGATTCGGACAGATGCCTCTGTTTATGTTTCTGCTCCGAAAGATGTGTCGGAAAGTGTTGTTACACAATTTGTGAAACGACGCAGCCGTTACATTGCTGAGGCACAGCAGCAATTTCGAGAATTCCGACAGTACGCACCGCAGCCCCGGCATTATGTCAGTGGGGAAAGTTTTTCCGTGTTGGGGAGCAGTCTGCGTCTGCGGGTAGAGCAAGGAAAAAAGGACGATATACGTTCCGATGGCGTTTATCTCTATCTTACCGTAAAAGACACAGAAGATCAGAAACAAAAAAAGCGTCTTGTTGACCGTTATCTGAATAAGATGTGTCGCGAAATATTTCAGCAGACAGTGGATCAGCTTTATCCGATATTTCGAAAATACGGTGTGCCATCTCCACGAATCCATATTCGATCGATGGATACTCGCTGGGGATCTTGTCTTCCGCAGAAGGCTATCATTACATTGAACCAGCACTTACTCGAAATGCCCGTCAGTTGTATTGAATATGTAGTATTGCACGAGTTTTGTCATTTTCTATACCCAAACCACTCGAAGGATTTTTATGCGATCCTGACAACACTCATGCCCGATTGGCAGCAACGCAAAAAATTGTTAGACAAAAATGCACAGTTTGAATGGAGTCCAAAATAGGAAACGTTTTGTGGCGGTGAAAGCTGAAAGGTACACGACCAGCAAGCAGTGTCTTCGTATATACAAAGACCATTTTGCGTTGCAAAATGCTTGTT
>OGMF01002128.1_pt1 | contig 17525 bp, 16 predicted proteins | sample 1572921 | NCBI WGS metagenome assembly OGMF01 (sample SAMEA2581919, study PRJEB24529) | metagenome | biome: Human gut stool | place: China | collected 2011
TGTATTTTGGGATTTATCCATTTGGAAATAATACAGTCCTAACAGGTGATCTATATACGCAAGTATCAGCTCTTTTTTATCATTTATGGGATACTATAAGAGGTGGTGGATCATTACTTGTTGATTATACTTCTGGAGCAGGAGAAAACTTTTTTGGAATATTTGCTTATTATTTAGTTAGTCCAATTAACTTAGTTGTTCTTTTATTTAAAAGAAATGATATTTATTTAGCAATTTCCTTACTAGTATTACTTGTCTATATTCTTTAAAATATATTTTTAAAAAAGATATTTTGATGTTTGTACCATTATCATTACTGTATGCTTTTAGTGGATATACACTTGTATGTTATCAGATTACATCTTGGATGGATGTAGTTTATATGTTTCCTTTAATTGTAGTGGGACTTAAAAAATTAATTGATGAAGATAAGCCTATTATGTATGGGGTTACATTATTTTTAACTATTTGTTTTTCTTTTTACTTATCTTATATAATGATTATATTTATTTTCTTATTAGCTTTTATTTATATAAAGAATAATGTAGAAAAAAAAGATCAGAAAAGAGCTATGCTTAGTATTGGAATTTATACAATACTACCAATGCTTATGTCTTTATTTATTACATATCCTGCTTTAAGACAGATATTTGGATCGGCTAGAACTAATATATCTAAAAATATATTTAATAATTTACTAGGATGTTTATTTGATAAGTTAAATTACTTTAATATATCAATATTATTAGTTGTATTTACAATGCTTTTAATAGTTGAGAGAAAGAATAATAAGAAGTTTTTAAAGTGGTATATACCAGCACTTTTAGTATTAGTTATACCTTATATAGTGGAACCATTAAATAAAGTATTTCATTTTATGTCATATTCATTCTTTCCTAATAGATATGGTTTTATATTATTTTATTTATTAGTTGTTGGAGGAGCATATTTCTTTAGTGCTAATAATAAAAATATAAAAAATAAGTTAGATGAGAAGTTAAAGATAATACTTGGAGTAGTTAGTGTTATTCTTTTAATAGGAATATATTTTATTGTATTTAGGTTTGTATATAAAGATTTAGAAGTAGCAGTTTATAGTATTTCAATGATATATGCAAAGAAGGCTTTTATAATACTTAGTTTATTATCTATAGTTATATTTGGAGTGTGTTTTATTCTTAATATATTTAGAGAAGAAAAGACTTATATAGTTTTAATGTATATAGTTATAATTAGTAATATTTGTTTTAATGCATTTTTATATATTGGACTTAGAGATTATCAGGGGATGATTAAAAATTCTTTTGGAATACTTGAAAAAGTTGAAAATAAAGAAAGCAGTAACTATTATAAATTAAAGACAGATATAAAGAATATAGATGATTTTGTTGTTAATGAGGGGATTGTTAGTAATTATCAAGCACTTGATCATTTTACTTCACTAGTAAGTAGAAATTCATTAGAGTTTTATAAGGGTCTTGGATATTCTAGTTTTTGGACAATGATCTTTTCTAGTGGAGGAACTTTATTTAGTGATAGTTTAGTTTCTAATAAGTATTTTCTTACAGATAGAGATATTGATAGTAGTTTTTATACTTTAAAAAGTAGTGATTATGGATATAATTTCTATGAGTTAAATTATGATATTGGATTTGGGTATCTTGCACGTAATAATTTTAAATTAGATAAGAGTGATACTTTTAGTTATCAAAATAAGATTTATGAAAGTATTACTGGTAATAGTGATCTATTTAGTGTTTATGATATTAGTAATATAAAAAATATAGATACTAAGAATAGTGCTAAATGTATTATTAAGAGTAATGATAATTATATAGAATATAATGTTAGTATTAAAGAGAAGAGTATTTTATATTTAGATTTAGCTTTAACAATGGAGGAGAGTATTAAGGGTAGTGTTAGTAATGTGATGATGATTTATATTAATGATGAGTTATATAGTGATAATTATCCTACTAAGACTAGTAATGGTATTTATGATTTAGGTGTTTATGAGAATCAAGATATTAATATTAAAGTTAAATTAATTAAACCGATTGATATTGAGAAATTAAGTATTGCTAGTATGGATGTTAGTAAGTATGAAGAGTTTATTTTGAATAATAAAACTGATTTAGGTATTAAATTTGATAAGAATAAAATTACTATTGAGAGTGATGTTAATACAGCTGGTTACTTAGTTATACCAGTATCTTATAGTGATAATTATAGAGTAGTAGTTAATGGGAAAAGTACTGATACAGTTAAGATGTATGGAGGCCTATTAGGTGTTAAAGTAGATAAAGGACATAATCAAATTACTTATACATATATAAATAAAGATTTAGAGAAGAGTTTGATTGTTTCTTTGATTGCAACTATTGTATTTACTATAATATCAGTATTTTATAGTAAGGTTAGTACTAATAAAATTTTAGGAAACATTGCTTATGGTACTTATAGTTTATTATTTTATGTAGCAGGGGTTTTATATGTAGGTATTATTTTGGTTTGGTTAATTAAATTTGTAATATAAGAAGGTGTATTTACTTGGATTTAAATTTTTACTTAGCACAGATTACAGCGATACTGGCTTGGTTATTTTTAATAATTAGTTATTGGAAGAATAAGAATGATAATTTACTTGTTTTACAGGTTGTATCAGGAGTTTTCTTCTTACTTAACTATATATTTTTAGGAGCTTATACAGGTCTATTTGTAATATGCTTTGAAGTAGTTAGAGATTATTTATATATTAAGTTTAAGGATGATAAAAAGACTTTTCTTTATACTTTACCCGTATATGCTGTTATTGGAATATTTAGTTATGATGGAATTTGGTCTTTATTTTCAATACTAGCATCAGTTAATGATGGGTTTGCTTTAACATATCATGGTAAGAAAGTTGTATTTTTAGGAATTGTAACTTATATTTTATGGATTGTTTACGATTTATATTGTGCAAGTTTTGCGAATGTTTTAGCGGAAAGTATTGTAGTTATATCTAATTTAATAATATTACTGAAGACAAGGAATAGTGAAAATAAAAGAATAATTTTAAGTAGAAGATAATTTTTTAATTATTTTCTTTTAATTTTTTTAAATTATTTTATACTTATTCTAGAATATGGTGATTATAATGAAGAAGGTAATTGTTAGATTAGAAAACTTTTGTAAGAATTATGAAAATAAGGAAGTAATTAAAGATATTAATTTAGAAGCTTATGAAGGAGAATTTTTAACATTACTGGGATCATCTGGGTGTGGAAAGACAACAATTTTAAGAGCAATATCAGGACTTGATCCGGTTACATCAGGAAAGATTTATATAAATGATGTAGATGTTACTAATTTAGATCCACAAGAGAGAGAAGTTAATACAATATTTCAGAATTATGCACTTTTTCCATTAATGACAATTGAAGATAATATTGGGTTTGGATTAAAGATGAAGAAAATTCCTAAAGAGGAGATAGAATGGTTGCTTCTTATGTAAACTACTATACTGGAAATGGATTTATTGCTTTGCCAGTAGTTGAACCTGCTGTACCAGTAATTGAACCAATCTATGCAAGAGAAATCTTACTAGGTGGAGGAAATGTTCATTGTATTACTCAACAAGTACCTGCTAAAAAGTAGAAAATATGGTTAAGAGATCATCTCGTTTGAGATGGTCTTTTAGTTTGACTTCAATATTTATTCATGCTATTATTAGTGAGACGATACTGTTTAGAAGGATGGGTTTATGGAGAAGAGTGAAGTAAATAAGGGTGCATTTGTTGATTATAGTGATTTTGTACAAAAAAATGGAAGAATTTTGGCTAAGAGAAAAGCTGGATTTCATAGTAATGAAGTACTTGAAATGATGATAGAAGAGTATGTTTTAATGATTCGGTCTGCGGCTAGACATTTAGATTATTTAGATACAGCTTTTATGAGTTCTACTAGACAAATTGCTATTTATATGGCAGAGTTAGCTGAATGTATAACTAGACGTTATTTTAAGGGCAGACATATGGAATTATCTGATTCAATGTTAGATTTATTAATTAGAGATTTTAGAACGGCTTTAAAAAGAGATGGGGATAGAGATGTTTCAATAAAGATGATACCAGCTACTGGAGTTAGTGAAAAAAATGGTCTTATTTCCAGTGTTAAAGGTTTTACATTTTATGTAGGTGATGAAGCTGTACTTGGTGTTAGAACTTTTGAAGATGATAGATTTAATAATGAGGCAATGGTTAGTTGTGATCAGTCTAGAGAAAATGGTTTTTATAAGTCTTGTAGAGTTATTTCTAAGAATTATATTTTTGGGGAGAATGGAGTTTTTGTTAATGCCAGTAGTAGGAGCTTTTTAGATACTTTTTGTGATACTGGTAGAGATGATTTTTTATTTAATCCAGAGTTAGAGTATTATTATTTTCCTTATTTAGGTTTTATTGATGGTGTAGGAAAATATGTATATATTGATAGAAGTAATGGTGTTAGAAAAGTAGTTTTTGATGAGGGAGAAAAGTTATATAGTTTTAGACCGGTACTATTGGATTGTGCTTTTGTAGGAGGACCATTAAAAGGTAATGAAGAGATTATGGCTCAAGCATTTAAATGTGAAGAGGAGTCTTTTAAACCTAAACAATTAGTTAAGTTAAAACAAGATGAATAGGAGTGATAGTGTGTCATTTGATAGAGCAAAGAGAGATTTAGTTAAACATAATTTAGAAAGTCATATATTAGTATTTGAAGAGTCTTCTAGAACTGTAAGTGAAGCTGCTTTAGCTGTTGGTGTTAGTGAAGGAGAGATTGCTAAAACATTGTCTTTTTATGTTGATGAGAAGCCTATTTTAATAGTAGCTGCTGGAGATGTAAAAATAGATAATGCTAAATATAAGCAATTTTTTGGTAAGAAAGCTAAGATGATTCCATTTGAAGAAGTAGAAGAAGTTATTGGACATAAAGTAGGTGGGGTTTGTCCTTTTGGGGTAAATCCGGGTGTAGATATTTTCTTGGATGTTTCTTTAAAGGAGTATGAGTGTGTTTATCCAGCGTGTGGTACAGGAAATAGTGCTGTTAAACTTAGTATAAAGGAGTTAGAAGATAGTTCTAATTATAAGGAATGGATAGATGTATGTAAAAGATAGCTTTAGCTATTTTTTTCTTGCTATTTTTTTAGGAATAGTATATTATATAGGCAAATTTTAAGTGGGTGGTATTGTGAGTGAAAAAGTAGTTGTTACATTGATGAAGAAAAGAAAAATTACAAATGAATGCTCAGTATTTACTGTTTCTTCTACTAGGATTGGTTATTATGATCCAAGAGTTAACCTTTTTTATGATAATAAGACTAAAGGATGTTATCCAAATATTAGAAATGTTGCTAGTTATAAGAAAGACAATACTTTAGCTTTTGATAATTTGGTAAGGTATGATGATTTGGAACAAGCAGTAGTTGATGGTGGTACTTTTAATGATGCTTTAAAGAGATATACTGATGATTGTAAGAGACATTTTTATGTAGTTATTTCTAGAGATGGAGTAAATAGTTCGGTTATTACTTTAAATGTTGATGACTTTGAAGATGCTACTGGAAAAATAAAAGATATTTCAGCTTTGATTAGTGGTATAAGTAGGGATGGGGATAACAGAGGCTTATTAAATATGGATGTTGATGAAGCATTACTTAGTCTTCGTGATATGATTACTGATGGTGGCAGAAGTAAGGAAGATTTGGAACTTTTAAAGAATGAACTTTTATATTATCGTAGTATTGTTAAGGAACTTTTAAACTTAGTGGCTTTTGAAATGAATGGAGTTAGAGATAATGAACTTGATGATAGTGATACAGTTAGTGTAGAAAAAGTTGATGATGGTAGTCAAAAAGTAATACTTAGTGATATAAATATTGATGAGTTAGTTGGTTTAGTAACAAAGACTGTTGTTCATCAAGATGATGCTGTTCGTAGACTTGTACTTGAAATTGAACGTAATTTAGAAAGTGATGGAGAAAAGGATGGTATTTTAATAACAGGATCTACTGGCGTTGGTAAGACAATGACTATTAATTTGATTGCTAAATACTTAGATAGACCGGTTAAAATAATTGATTCGACACAGCTTACAGTTCCTGGTTATGTTGGTAAAAGTGTTGAGGATTATTTATACGAACTTTTATGTGATTGTAATGGGGATGTTGAAAGAGCTGAACAAGCTATTATTTTCTTTGATGAAATAGATAAAAAAGGATCAGAAAAAAAGTCCGATATTTCAGGACAAGGTGTTTTAAATGTATTATTAAAGTTTTTAGATGGTACAGTATATGATGTAACGTCTGATAGGCGTATTCCTGGTTCTGCTCAAAAGATATCTACAAAGAATATGTTAGTACTTGCTGGCGGTAGTTTTGCGGATGTTTATAAGAATAGTGGTACTAAACAAATAGGTTTTTTAGATAAAAAAGAAAAAAAATATATACCTAGTGCAAATGATTTTGTAGAAAAAGGTATGATGACAAAAGATTTTATAGGAAGATTTCCTATCATTATACATTATGATGATTTAGATACTGAGGCTTTAGTTGATGTTTTGATTAACTCGGAATCATCTCCTTTAAGGAGAGAAGAGGATGTATTTTCAAAGGCCGGTGTTAAGTTAACGGTAACAGAAGATTATATGAATGCTGTTGCTAGAGCCGCTGCTGATATGGAAACTGGTGCCAGAGGATTAAAAGGCATTGTTAAAAATACTACTTGGCCAAGTTATGCTAAAGTTAAGTCAGAACCTGGTATATATAGAGAAGTTATTTTGGATGAGAAGACTGTTAGTGATAATAAAGTATATACATTAAGAAAAAAAGACGATTAATTATCGTCTTTTTAATTGTTATGTCTTTCTTTGTAAGCTTTCTTTAACTGTTTTACCTGTTCTTTAGTTATATCTTCTGCTGGTGTTAGTCTTTCTTGGTCTACGAATTGACAAGCTTCACCAATACCATTACCTGCTTTTTCTGTAATCTGTGTTAGGTAATCGTAAGCTTCTTCTTTACGAATAGGTGCTTCTCCATTTTCGGCATTTATTAATACGCCAAATCTGTTTTTATAAAAGATTGCATCTTTTCTTATAGTAGTACGTCTTGTAACTAAAGTTTTGATTCCTTTATAGATTTTTATTCTTTCAACAGTCATTCTTTCAATATTTCCTCTATAATATTTTGCCATTTTTCATCACCTGGGTCTTATTATACTATATTTTTCTTTTTATAGCAAACTTTTCTTCATTTTAAGTATATGCACTAGGTTTTGAAAAAAGTTAAAAAAAGTATTGAAAAACAAAAATCATTTTGTTATAATTAATTTGTTACTTGCAAATGGCGATGTAGCTCAGCTGGCTAGAGCGTCCGGTTCATACCCGGAAGGTCGGGGGTTCGATTCCCTCCGTCGCTACCAATTATGGATGTTAACTCGGAATGATTTTTCGAGTTTTTATTTTTGCTTTTATTTTTCTTTATTTTTTTATGATAATGTTGTAAAATTGAATTGTTAAGTTTATTGCCCTATAGCCAAGTGGTAAGGCAGTGCGCTCTGACCGCACCATTTCGTTAGTTCGAATCTAACTAGGGCAGCCAATATGGATATTAATACAGAGAGGTGTATTTATGAATAAAGAAGAAAGATGCGAATTAGCAGAGATTTTATTTCCTAATATTACAAAAACTAGAGAATATTATGAAGAATTATATCCGGAAAGAGATTTACCTGAGGGAGCAATGGTCACTAGATTTGGACCTTCTCCTACAGGTTTTGTTCATATGGGTAGTTTATTTGGCTCTTTTATTGATAGCGTTTTTGCTAAACAAAGTAATGGTGTTTTCTTTTTGAGAATTGAAGATACTGATAAAAAAAGAAGTATTGAAAATGGTGTACAAGGAATATTTGATAGTTTAGAAAGCTTTGGTATTATTCCAGATGAGAGTGAAAAAGTTGGTGGCAAGTATGGTCCTTATATTCAGAGTGAGAGAGTAGAAATTTATCAAACTTACGTAAAGGACTTAATTAAACAAGGACTTGCTTATCCTTGCTTTATGAGTGAAGAAGAACTTGCTAATATAAGAGAAGAACAAGAGATAAATAAAGTAAGGACAGGTGTTTATGGTATTTATGCTGTTGATAGAGATTTATCACTTGAAGAGATAAAAGAAAAACTTGCTAATGGAGAAGAATATGTTATTAGATTAAAATCACCAGGAGACGCTAATAAGACTATTGAATTTAATGATTTAATAAAGGGAAAAATAAAATTTCCTGAAAGTGATGAGGACTTTGTATTATTAAAGAAAGATGGAGTTCCTACATATCACTTTGCTCATGTTATTGATGACCATTTGATGCATACAACTCATGTTATTAGAGCTGATGAATGGGTATCTAGTATACCAAAACATGTTCAACTATTTAATGTTTTAGGGTTTAAGAGACCAGAATTTTGTCATCATGCTCCAATTACTAAGAAAGATGAAGAAACTGGAACAATTAGAAAACTAAGTAAAAGAAAAGATCCAGAAGCAGCGGTTTCCTACTATGATGAAGTTGGTATTCCAATTGATGCTGTTAAATTGTATCTAGCAACAATATTAAACAGTAATTTTGAAGAATGGTATTTAGCTAATCCAGGTAAGAGTTATAAGGATTTTACTTTTACTTTTGATAAGATGGCAGTTGGTGGAACTAGTTTTGATATTGAAAAACTAAATAACATTTCAAAAACATATTTTTCAAGAAAGACTGGCAAGGAAGTATATGATGAGACGCTTGTTTGGGCTAAAAAATATGATCAAGACTACGCTAAGTTATTAGAAGAAAATAAAGATAGAATGATTAAGTTCTTAAGTATAGAAAAAGATGGACCTAGACCTAGAAAAGATATAGCTAAGTATAGTGATGTTAAAGAGGAGTTCTCTTATGCAATTGATTCAATGTTTGAGAGTGAGAACTATTCTAAATATGATGGAGATAAGACATATGATGTTTCATTAGTAAGTGAATATTTAGATAATCTTGATTTAGATGTTACTAATGAAGAATGGTTTAATATGACTAAGGAGTTTGCTAGTGGTCATGGCTATGCAGCTAGTCCAAAAGATTATAAAAAGAATCCAGATGAATATAAAGGTCATGTTGGAGATATATGTGAAGCAATTAGAGTTATGGTTACAGGTAGAAGACAATCTCCAGACTTATTCTCAATAATGAAGATACTTGGAAAAGAAAATATAAGAAATAGAATAGAACTATATAAGAAAAGTGTAGAGAAGTAAATTTTACTTCTTTTCTTTTTACTTTTAGTTAAGATTGATTATTTTTAATTTTTGTGATATTATATAGACCAATTCTTAAATGAGGGGGATTAATATGTCAAAACAAGATATTAAACATAATTTAAGACGTTTATTAAATTATAATACTCTTTCTGATGCACAAAGAGTTACAGTTGAGAAATTACTTTCTAGATTAAAAAGTGATAATGATGATGGCTATGCTTTATATATGAGTAAGTATTACTTTTTAGATGGAAAATATAGTGAAGCTAAGAAGCTTTTACATGAAGTGTTAGAAACTGGTAAGAGTGATTTTTCTGTTTATTACGGGTTATATAAGATTGCAGTTAAAGAGGGAGAATTTGATAAAGCATATCAATATATTTCAATGGCTGATGCTGTTAAGACTGATCCTGGTCTTGATTTAGCTTTGGCAATTGCAGTTAGTCAAGTAACAAGTGATTTAGATAAAGATCCAACATTGTTAGAAGAGGCTGATTATCAAGTAGATATAGATACTAGTGCTTATAGAGCTAATAGTTTGATAAATAGATTATATGTTGAAGCTATGGAAGAGTTTAATAAAGGAAACTATATTACAGCTAGAAATAAGATTGCTAAAATAACAAGATTACCTAATTCGTTTGATATATCAAATATTCCATTTGCATTTTATATATTAGCAGATAATATGGATGCTTTAGTTATGAAACAAAAAGAAATCTTTTTCCAGGGAATAGAAGCAAATGATGGGAAAGTAACAATAGATGGAAAATTAGATAGTGTTAGTTGTCAAAGATTACTTAACTATATTTATATGGAGACTACTAGAGATGTTGATTTAGCTGAGAGATTATTTACAGAAAATGAACAATTATTTGTAGATGGTGCTAATTCTGTAGTTACTTATTTTGTTAGAAAAAGAATAGCAGAGAGAAAGTTTTCTAGAAATATGGATACAGAACTATTTAAGAAGTATAGAAGTTATGTTAGAAGTGTTAGAGGTCTTATTAAAGAAGAAAATTATGCTGATGCTATAGAGTTATGTGGAAGAGGAAAAGAAGAAACTGGTATAGCTGATTTTGACTATTATATAGGAAAAGCATTATTTAGAATGCAAGACTTTGAAAGTGCAGAAAAACAATTACTAGGTTACTTAGGTGTTGGATCATATAAAGCAGTTAAAGCAATGCACTATTTATTAACTATGTATAAAAGAGAAGGAAGAGTAGCTGAAGCTGGTGAAGTTGCTAAACAAATGCGTATGTTAGATGAGTATTTTATTGATGATACAGATATCTTTAAGAAGAGTAGAAAAAGTAGTGGCAAAAAATTAGAGAGTGATAAACCAGTAGTTACATGTAAAAGTATTAGAATGGATATAGATAAAGAGTTTGAGAATGTAGGAGAATTAAAACTAGAAGATTTTGAGACATATACATTTAAACAGAAGATGGCTATTATTAGAAATTTACATATGTGTAATAATCCTAAGTTAGCACAAAGACTTACAAAACAAGTTGCTGCTAGTACTACTGATCCATTATTAAGACAAGTAATTAATAAAGAAAAAGAAGGTATATCTTTATATAAAGCAAAAGGTAAATTTGGGAAGATTTAGTCCGGATTTATCTTTTTTTCTTTTCATTTATAATTAATTAGTTTATAATTTATAATAAGGAGGAGATAAGATGAAGAAGGGTACAATTATAGGTTTGGTTGTGTTAGGAGTTGTATTATTATTGGTATTTTCTTTAGTTGGTAATTATAATACTATGGTTACTAGTAGAGAGAATGTAGATACAGAGATGGCTAATGTTGATGTATATCTACAAAGAAGAGCAGATTTAATACCTAACTTAGTTAGTACAGTTAAAGGATATGCACAACATGAAGAAAAAGTTATTGATAGTATTACATCAGCACGAGAGAACTTATTAGCTGCTAAAAGTGTAGAAGATAAAGCAAATGCTAACCAAGAATTAACTAACGCTATTAGTGCATTAATGGTAGTAGTTGAGAATTATCCAGATTTAAAAGCTAATACTAATTTCATTAATTTACAAGATGAACTTGCAGGTACAGAAAATAGAATAGCAACAGCTAGAAGAGACTATAATAGTGCGGTTAAAGAATATAATACTTTAATTGTAAAATTTCCTAATAATATAATAGCTTCTATGTTTAACTTTAGTAAAGCAGATTATTTTAATGCAGATCCTGCTAAAGTAGAAGTTCCTAATGTAGAGTTCTAAGATGAGAAAAATATTAATTACAAGTATATTTATTGGATTATTTTTAATACTTATACCATTTAATGTATTAGGTTTGGTTGAGCCAACTAGTAATTTTTATATTAATGATTATGCTAATGTTTTAGATGATGAAGTTGAAAATTATATTATGAGTAGATCAGTAGATTTAGCTAATAAGACTTCAGCACAGATTGTTGTTGTTACTATTGATACTTTAAATGGTGAAAACTTAGAAGAGTATGCTACTAAGTTATTTAGAAGTTTTGGTATTGGAGATAGTAAAAAGAATAATGGATTGTTATTGCTATTAGTTGTAAATGATAGAAAGTTTAGAGTAGAAGTTGGATATGGTTTGGAAGGTGTTTTACCTGATGGGCTTACTGGTAGATATCAAGATGAGTACATTATTCCTTATTTAAAAAATAATGATTGGAATAATGGTGTTAAGAATGGATATACAGCTTTTTATACTAAGTTGTGTGATTATTATGAAGTTGATGCTTTAAGTAATACAGATAGTGTTGTTACTGTTGGTGGTAATGATACAAATGATCCAATAGATACTTTAGTTTTTGTAATAGCTAGTGCTCTTGTAGGACCATCTTTTATATTAGGACTTTATTTTAGATATGCAAGTAAAGCTAAAAAGAAGAAAATTAGTTTTATTTCTGTGATGTTATGTTTAGGAGATATAATATTCATATTTATAATGAGCTTTTTATATGGTTCTATGTGGTTTGTATTTTTATTTTTACAAATAATTGCATTCCTTATTGCCAGATTTTGTAGTTTTGATTCTACATATAGTTCTAGAGGAGGATACTACGGAGGCGGTGGTTCTTCTGGTGGAGGATTTTCCGGAGGCGGAGGTTCTTCAGGTGGAGGAGGAAGTTCTAGAAGCTTTTAGTTAAAAATAGTGAGTGAAAAACTTGCTATTTTTCTTTATTTGGGTAGGTATTTTTGATATAATACTTGATGTAGGTGAAGTAAAAATGAAACGTAGTGAAGTAGATAGAGAAAAATTAAGTCCTATGATGCAACAATATATGGAAATAAAAGATAAATACGAAGATAGTATTATCTTTTTTAGACTTGGAGATTTTTATGAGATGTTTTTTGAGGATGCAATACTTGCTTCACGTATTTTGGAACTTACTTTGACAGGAAAACAAGCAGGATTAGAAGAGAGAGTTCCGATGTGTGGAATACCATACCATGCTTATGCTTCATATGTAGATACTCTTATAGATAAAGGATATAAAGTAGCAATTTGTGAACAATTAGAAGATCCTAAAGAAACTAAGGGGATGGTTAAAAGAGATGTTATACAAGTAGTTACTAAAGGTACTAGACTTGATTCTAATATAGATGCTAAAAGTAATAATTATATTGCTAATATATATGATTTTTCATATTGTTATGGAGTTAGTTATGCAGATATTTCTACAGGAGAAGTATATGTTACTCTAATAGATGGAGAAAAATATAAAGTAATTAAAGAAGTAGTTAGAAATGGATTTAGAGAAGTAATTGTTAATGATTTAATAGATAGAGAGATTGTAGAAGAACTTAGAACTAATCATGGGATTTTAGTTACGATTACAAAAGAAGAATTAGACGATAAAAACTATGAGTATATTTATAAAAATCTAGAAGATGTTAGATTAGTTAAGACATTAAAACATTTACTATACTATATAGTAGATACTAAGAAGGGTGATCTACATCATTTACAAAGAGCTATTGTTGTTAAATCAAGTGAATATTTAGAGTTTGATATTAATACTAAGAAGAATTTAGAGTTGATAGAGACAATTAGAAATAGAGAAAGACAATATAGTTTATTTTGGTTACTTGATAAGAATAAGACAGCTATGGGATCAAGATTTTTAAAACATAATATAGAAAATCCTTTAACGTCTAAAGAAGAGTTAGAAAGAAGATATGATTTTGTATCTAAATTATCAACAGAATTTATATTAAGAGATGATTTAATTAAAGCTTTAGAAGAAGTATATGATTTAGAAAGAATTGCTGGTAGGGTTACTTATGGTAATTTAAATGCTAAAGATTTGTTACAATTAAAAGGATCTTTAGCAGTACTTCCTAAGATTAGAGATATATTAAAAGAAATAGGATATGATAAGACTATTGAAGTATTTGATGATTTATATTCATTACTTGATAGGGCTATACTTGAAGATGCCCCTTTTACTTTACATGAGGGACATTTAATAAAACCAGGATATAATAGTGAACTTGATGAATTAAAAAATATTAGTGCTGGATCTAAAGACTTTATATTAGAGATCGAACAACAAGAAAGAGAAAGAACTGGTATTAAGACTTTAAAAGTGGGATTTAATAAAGTATTTGGATATTATATTGAGGTTTCTAAGGGACAAAAACATTTAATTAAAGATGAGTATGGGTATGAGAGAAGACAGACTTTAACTAATTGTGAGAGATTTATTACTCCATTATTAAAAGAAAAAGAAAATATTATACTTGGTGCTGAAGATAAGATTGTTAACTTGGAATTTAAGTTATTTATGGATATTAGGGAAGTTGTTAAGAGATATGTTTCTAAGTTACAAAAACTTGCGAAAACTATTAGTGAAGTTGATATGTTACAGTCTTTTTCAATTGTATCTGATAACTATAAGTTTGTTAGGCCAGAACTTGTTAATGATCGTAATCTTAAGATGATTGGATGCCGTCATCCAGTAGTTGAACAAGTTATGAAAGATAAGTATGTTCCTAATGATATTGTTATGGATAAGACTACGGATATTTTATTAATAACTGGGCCTAATATGGCTGGTAAATCTACTTATATGAGACAATGTGCTATTACAGTTATTATGGCTCAGATTGGATGTTTTGTACCTTGTAAGAGTTGTTCTATGCCTATTTTTGATAAGATATTTACACGTATTGGTGCAACAGATGATTTAGTATCAGGAGAATCTACTTTTATGGTAGAAATGAAAGAAGCAAATTATGCAATCAGTGAGGCTACAGAGAATAGTTTAATATTATTTGATGAGTTAGGTAGAGGTACAGCAACATATGATGGTATGAGTCTTGCTCAAGCAATACTTGAATATATTCATGATAAGATTAGAGCTAAAACGATGTTTTCAACACATTATCATGAGTTGACTGTTTTAGAAAAAGACTTAAAACATTTAAAAAATGTTCATGTTTCAGCAATAGAAGAAGATGGAAAAATTACCTTCTTACATAAGATTAAACCAGGATCAGTTGATAAGAGTTATGGTATTCATGTAGCAAGTCTTGCTAAGTTACCAGAGAGTTTAATTAAAAGAGCAGATGAGATACTTAGTATATATGAAAAGAAAAATATTAAGAAAGAGACTTTTACTCAAACATCACTGTTTGAACTTAGTGAGAGTGAAGTAGAAGAGAAGAAAAATCCAATAGAAGAGAAAATAAAAGAAATAAATCCATTAGAAATGACACCAATGGAAGCATTATCTTTCTTATATGAATTAAAAAAAGAAGTTAAGGATAAAAAATAGTAAATATATGATATAATCATATATATATAAGACTTTTTTGAAAGGATGAATTAAATGAAGAATAGAAGTGAGTTAAGAGAAGTAATTGTTAAAGTAATTTATCAGACTATTATCTTAGATGAGGCTAAATTAGAATATAATGTTAATGATTTAATAAAAGAACAATTAGAAGTGCAAAACGAGTTTGTAGATAGTTGTGTTCATGGTATTTTAGAAAATAAAAATACTTTGAGTAGTCTTGCTAATAAATATTTAAGTGATTGGACATTAGATAGACTAAATAAAGTTGATCAGGCTATATTATTACTTGGTATTTATGAACTTAAATATACTGAGACTCCTAGTGTAGTTGCGATTAATGAAGCAATAGAACTTTCTAAGAAGTATTCAGATGAGGCTGTTACTAAGATGATTAATGGGGTTTTAGATAAAGTTTATCATGAAGAAGAACAATAAGAGTATTTGGTGATGTTATGAATGATAAATATATTACTGTTACACAATTAACAAGATATATTAAGTATAAGATAGATAATGATGTTAATTTGAATGAGGTATTTTTAAAGGGGGAAATATCTAATTTTAAGGCTCATAGTAGGGGACATTATTATTTTACTTTGAAAGATGATGGTAGTAGGATTAATGCTATTATGTTTGCATCTAGTACTAAGAAACTTAAGTTTATACCTAGTGATGGTATGAAGGTGTTAGTTACTGGTAAGATTAGTGTGTTTGAGGCTAATGGAGGATACCAAATATATGTTAATGATATGTTAGAAGATGGTGTTGGTAACTTATATATTGCTTTTGAACAGTTAAAGAAAAGGCTAGGCGAAGAGGGATTATTTGATCCTAGTATTAAGAAAAAGATTCCTAAAATCCCTAGAAGAGTTGGGGTAGTTACCGCTCCTACTGGGGCAGCTATTAAAGATATTATTTCTACTATTAAGAGAAGATGGCCTTTAGCAGAAATTTATTTATTTCCAACTTTAGTTCAAGGAGAAGATGCTAAAGAAGATATAGTTAGACAGATTAAGAATAGTGCTAATTATGATCTTGATACTTTGATTGTTGGACGAGGTGGAGGAAGTATTGAAGACTTATGGGCTTTTAATGAAGAGAATGTTGCTAGAGCAATATATGAATGTCAAACACCAGTTATTAGTGCTGTTGGACATGAAATAGATTTTACGATAGTAGACTTTGTTGCAGATTTAAGAGCACCGACTCCAACAGGGGCAGCAGAGATGGCTGTTCCAGATATCAACGATGTTAAAAGATTACTAGGACAAATTAATATACGTCTTAATAAAGCTATGTCAAATGACTTAAAAAGATATAGAGATAGACTTACATCTTTAATGGATAGATCAGTTCTTACTAATCCAATTACAATATATCAAAATAAAGAATTAGTATTTGATGGATTATTTGAGAGATTAAAATATAGTAGTAAGGCGCTTATTGCGGTAAAAGAAAAAGAACTTTTAAATATTAAAAATTCTTATGCTTTAAGAAGTCCTTTTCAAATACTTGATAAGAAAGCAAATAAATATTTACAATTAGTATCTAAGTTAGAAACTCTTAGTCCACTTCTTACAATTAAGAGAGGATACTCTATTACTAGATGTGGAGATAAGGTAGTTAAGAGTGTTAGAGACGTTAAAAGGGACGATTTATTAGAAATAGAACTTAGTGATGGAAATATTAAGACTAAGGTTTGTTAGAGGAGAGAGAGTATGGCAGAGAAGAAAAAAGAATTAAGTTTTGAAGAGAGTTTAGAAAAATTAGAAGTTATTGTTAAAAAGTTAGAGTCTGGAGAAGTACCTTTAGATGAGGCGATAGACAATTTTAATGAGGCTATGAAGCTTGCTAAGACTTGTGATGAGAAATTAAAGAATGCTGAAGAGGCTATTACAAAACTAGTTAAAGATAATGGAGAAGTAGTAGACTTTAAAGTAGAAGAGTAGAAATTAAAAGAGACCAGATTCTGCATATGAATCTTTTTATAAAATAACAAAAAGATGATATTTTTCTGTATTATCTTTGGAATTTGTTAATTTATGTTTTTATCCTGTATTTTTTCATTTGTATTTACTTTTTTTGAATTATATGGTATTTTAAAATAAATAGAGGTGATTATTATGCTATGGTATGGAGGACAAGTTTTTACTCTTGTAAGTTTTTTAACTGGAATATATAATTTGTTAAAAAAGAGAAAGAATCTTGGATTTATGCAAATTTTTTTCTCACCTTTATTATTTATTCATAGTTTTTTATTTTCTATGCATAGAGATTGGGTGGATGGAAATGAAACACCTCAGGATTTCTTTGTGCGAATGATAAAAATAATGGATTTTAGAAGTGTCTTAATTGTTTGGTCCTGCCGAAACGACTTCTTCATTGCCATCAGCCGCT
>OGMF01002135.1_pt1 | contig 17497 bp, 27 predicted proteins | sample 1572921 | NCBI WGS metagenome assembly OGMF01 (sample SAMEA2581919, study PRJEB24529) | metagenome | biome: Human gut stool | place: China | collected 2011
AACAGTATATATGCCATTAAGCCATCATTATAATACTGTTACAAATATTCCAGAATTTGTTGTTTTATGAAAATATACAAAAAAGAAAAAAGAAATATCAAATTGTCGAAGAAGAAGAACCAATAGAGGAATAATATGGATGACGGTAAATTAGAAAATCTAATTAAACCACTAGTAAATATCTATAGTGATTTGGAACTGGAATTGATTAAAGATATAGCTATTAGGCTAAATACTTATGATGGTGTAAAAGGTTCTTTAAAATGGTATATGGATAAGTTAGAGGATATTGGTGGGTTTAACAAAAATAATCTTAAACTTTTGTCACATTATTCCAAAAAGTCACAATCAGAAATCAAGAGGATATTTAAAGAAGTTGGTTATGATGTTTCCTCTTTTGAAAAATATAAAAATACTATTGATGATGATGTATTAAAAAAGTCCACTTCATCACTTTATAATAGCGTTACTATAAAAAATATAGTAAATGAAACAATAAATGAAACTAATACTATAATGAAAACAATTCAAACTCAGGCATTGGAAAGTGCCAAAAGAGAATACATGCAAATACTTACTGATAGTTATATCAAAGTTTCCAGTGGTGTATATTCATATGATCAGATAATAAAGCAATCATTAAAAGACATGGCAAAAAATGGAATAACAGGTGTAACTTATAAAAGTGGCATAAAATTAAACTTGGAATCTACAGCCAGAAGAGATATACTTACAAAATGCCATCAACTATCTGGAAATATAGAATTAGAAAAAGCTAAAGAGTTGGGTACCAATTTAGTGTATGTAACTCAGCATTTAGGAGCAAGAGTAAGAACTAAATATACTAAAGAAGATTATGAAGCACATGCCGAATGGCAAGGAAAAGTATATATGATAGATGGTATTAGTGATAAATATGATAACTTCTATGATAAAACTGGCTATGGTAAGTTACTTGGATTATGTGGAGTGAATTGTAGGCATCATTTTTTTGCTACATTTGAAGGAATGAAACATCCAATATTATTTAATGAAGAAGAAAACGAAAAAGCATACATATTATCTCAAAAGCAAAGGCAATACGAAAGAAACATTAGAACATTAAAAAAAAGAAAAGAAGTTGATAGGATATTGAATGATGTCGATGATATAAAAAAAGTAAATATAAAATTAAAAAAAGTAACTTCTGAATACAATGATTTTTTGAAAAATAATAACCTTCAAAGAGATTACAATAGAGAATATATTGAGAAAAGTATAATTCATAATGAAAATAATTTTATATTATTTAATGATAACATAATTGAAAAAGATTTTAAGAACCACAACAAAGATGTAGAACATTTATTCATTTATGATATAAATACAAGAGAAAAGTTATTAGAAGTACATCCAAACCAAAAAAGCAGTGTTGGCGGAATAAAACCGTTTATATTAGTAGCAAAATCAAAACCTAATAGTTTACTAATGACTCATAATCATCCTAGCAATTCAAGTTTTTCTTTTAATGATATTGATACTTTTAATATGTTTAAATCTATTGATACAATAGTTGTACAAACTGATAAGTACTTGTATTATTTAGAAAAAAATGGTATAAATAAAGTGAACCCGAAAGAATTACAAAAATTAAATAATATCATAAGAAAGAAATATATTCAAAAATATGGTCAAAAAAAAGAAACACTTCATAAAATAAATGAAGAAATAAGTAAGAAGGTAGGATGGAACTATGGAAGATTGGAAAGAAAACAAAAATAATGATAATGCCAATGAGTACATTATGTTTGATGATAAGGAATTGGAAAACTTTAGTGATGAACCAATAGAATCTGATGAAATATTTGATAAAACGGTGTCAAAGGAAATAGATGAATATTTAAAAGAAAATCCATTAAAATATGAAGATTAGCACTTGAAATAAAGTGCTTTTATTATGCTATCTTATAGGTAGCATAGAGTAGATATAACTGTCAGGGGAGACCTCCTAATATGGTAAAGGGTCTAGGCATTTATGTTTTTATATCTATTCTATAGTACTTATAAAATGTACTACTAGTTGGATTGAATAAAATTGATTTTTTATAAAATGAGGTGATATTATGTCAAATGATATAGGTGGAGTATGGCGCACAGTTGGCGGTAGAAGAATATTCATAAAAGATGGACAAGAACTTGCTACTGCTATGAAAGAAAGTGGAAAGTTTCCTAATAAACAAATCAAAGATAAAACGGATTATAATAACTTAAATGAAGAATTAGATGAAACAGATAAAAAAGTATTGGATTATTACGTTATGGATGCTGGTGCATACGATGTTAATTATGTTTTGAGAAATGAAGATGCAAGTAAAACTGAAAACGATAAAAAAGCCATTAAAGATTTAGATAATGCTATAAATAAGTCATCACTAAATAAAGATGTAGAAACTTATAGATATATTTCAAATGAACAAATTTTTAAAGATATGAAAATCGGCGATATTTACGAGGATAAAGGTTTCATGTCAACGACATATAATCCAAAAACTGATAGAGAGGATAATTTTCAAGATTACAAAGTAAAAGCAATAATAAAAGCGAAAGAGGGAACAAAAGCACTAGATGTATCAAGTATTTATGACAAGCAAGCAAAAGATGGGAAAAAAGAAAGTGAAATTATTTTTGCTAGAGGTACTAAAATGAAATTAGTTAAAGAAGAAACAATAAGAGATAAATATGACGAATTTTCTAGAAAGGTGTATACGTTTGAAATTGAAAATAATGTACCTAATGTTAAAAAAGATTTTTCAACAATGTCAAGACAACAGTTAGTAACTTTGTTAGTGGAAGATCAAATAAAGCGAGGAGTTATTAAGTCTGAAAATAAACAATTACATATTAAAACAAGATTAAACGGTTCGCTGAAAATGAGTAAAGGAAAATTATTAGAATATGCTGAAAAATATTTATAGGCTTACATAAGTCTTTCAACGTAAGGACATAAAGAGATACATTAAGTGCAAGACTTAACCTTACGATCAATATTATAAGTCGATAGAAATATCGGCTTTTTCGTGTGTCATAGCAACGATAAGACTAGAAAAATATTTTAACACACGCAGACACGACTGCGATAACAAGTGAAGGGAGAGATATTAAGATGAGAGAGTTCTTAAAAGGTTTAGGACTTGAAGCCGATACTGTTGATAGTATTATGGCGAGACATGGTGAACTTGTTACCAAGGATAAAGAAGAAATTTCTAAATTAAAAAAACAAGTAGAAGATGCTAACGATGAAATAAAGTCTTACAAAGATATGGATATTGATAGCATTAAAAAATCTGCTACTGATTGGGAAACTAAATATAATGAATTAGTAGAACAACAGAAAGTAGAAAAAGAACAAAGTGTCAAAAATGAGAGAATGAATGAGTTTTTTAAAGATACTAAGTTCTCAAGCGAAATGGCTAAGGCAGGCATTATGGCAGAGTTTAACAAAAAAGATTTTAAATATGATGAAGAAACTAAGTCATTTCAAGGTGCAACAGAATGGTTAAATAACTTAAAAGAATCTGATAAGGGTTCTTTTTTAAGTGATGTAGCTAATCCTAAGTTTACTACACCACCATCGGCACCAACAAATACTAGTACCAATGATGAAATAAGAAAAGCGATGGGACTAGGAAATAAAGAATAGAAAAAAGAAAGTGAGTTGATTAAAGATGAATAATATTGAATTAAGTACTGTATATTTACCATTACTTGATGAAGTTTATAAAGAAGCATCTAAAACTTCAGTATTAGATGGTGATGAGGCAGTTGTAAAAAAAGGACATAATGGAGAAATCAAAGTTGCAAAACTTGACATGGATGGTTTAGGTGATTTTGATAGAAATAGTGGTTACACTAAAGGTAATACTGTATTTAAATGGGAAACTATTAAATATGATAAAGAAAGATCACAAGATTTAAGAATTGATAGGTTAGACAATGATGAAGCATTAGCTATGCCGTTTGCTAAATTATCAAGTGAATTTATGAGAACTAAAGTAGCACCTGAAACAGATGCAGCAAGAATAGCAAAAATTGCGGGAACTAAAGGCATTAGTGTTAAAGTTGAAACATTAACTGATGGAGCTAGTGTTGTAAGTGCATTAAGAACTTGTGCTAATAAAATGGATGAGGACGAAGTATCTCCTGAAAGTAGATATTTATTTATTTCTCCTACTTTAAAGGGTATGCTTGATGATTTAGATAGTTATAAATCAAAAGCAATTTTATCTAAATTTAGTAAGATTATTGAAATTCCACAATCAAGAATGTTTACTGCTGTAGAACTTGAAAGTGGTAAAGAAAAGTATGGATTTAAAAAGGCATCTGCAGTATATGAAAAAACTACAGATTCAGTTAAAGACAGTTCAAAAACTTATTACACAAAGAGTGGAAATACATATACTAAATTTACTGGTGACACTTTAGCTTCAGGGACTGATTATTATGAAATGACTTCTGAAGAAGGTAAAGAAATCAATTTCTTATGTGTTGAAAAATCTGCAGTAGTAAGTGCTATGGAACAATATATTAAATACTTCACACCAGATGAAGATCAAGATGGTGATAGTCATGTATTTAAGTATAGAAACTATAACTTATATGCACATGTTTATGAAAATAAACTTGCTGGTGTTTATTGCTCACATAAATAGGAGAACGAATAATGAGTACTAGAATAGGTATGTTTGGAGTTACTCCTACAATAAGTGCAATAGGTGCAATAAAAAAAGAAAAACCAGTAAAAAAAGAAAATAAGAATTCCAAAGAAAAGGAAAAACCAGTAAAAAAAGAAAATCTTCAAGATGAAATTAAAAATATTGAAACAGAAAGCGTTGAAGATTCGAAAAACATTCAGAATGATGAAATTGTTGAAGAAAAAGAAGAAATAAAAGAAGAAGAATAGAAAGGATGTGATCATATGGATGAGGCTTATGTTGAGTTTTCAGAATATGAATCTGATTACAAAGGTATACTCATACCAGATAAAACTTCCTTTGAAAGTTATGCAATTAAGGCAAGTAGCATAATTAACTATTACACTTTTGATAGAATAGTGTCTGTTAATAGTAAAGTAATTTTTGCTACTTGCGAAATTGCTGAACTTTTGTATAAACAAGACCAATTAAAAACTAAAGTAGATGATGATACAAAAACTATATCAAGTGAAACAGTAGGACCACATTCAATTAGTTATGTAAATAAATCAAGTCTTCAAAATCAAAGAATATTGAATAAAAAAGAACTAGATAAAGAAACATACAAAATATGCTTGAAATATTTATCTAGAACTGGTTTAATGTTTAGCGGAATATAATGTTCCCACATACTATAACATTATTTAATGTTTATAAAAAAGAAGACAAAATTTATTATCATAGAACACCAATAAATGGTGTTTTTTTCTATAAAAGTAATCAAGTAACTGAAGAAGGAAAAGGAATTGCTAATGCTAGTCAATACCATTGTATAATTCCATTAGAAGAACTAGAAAAATACGTTGAAAGAAAAGTTTTTAACAATTCTGTTGATAAAAGTAATATTTTTACATTTGCTCCTAATGACATAGTAGTGTTTGGGAAATTCAACGATATTAACAGTGTTAGTGATTTGCAAAAATCTACATCAGATTATTTTTCCATAAAAATTGTTAATGACAATAGATATGGCAATGAGGGACTTCAAAGTATTGAGGTTACAGATTGAAAATAACTGCAAAATTGTATCTTCCTTCTGCTGCCAAAATGATAAAAAATTGTGGACTGGACAAGGGTGGGAAAGTTCAAAAATATATAGATCAATTTGTTCTTGAACAATCAGAACCATATATACCACATAAAACAGGTAATCTTGTTACTAGTGGAACCAATGCCACAAAAATTGGAAGTGGACAAGTTATTTGGGATAGTCCTTATGCCCATTACATGTATGAAGGATTGTTAATGGTATCGCCTTCTACTGGCTCTTCTTGGGCTAAAAAAGATGAGCAAAAAGTTTATAAAGAACCTCCGACAAAGCTTAATTATCATAGCGGTGATGATAATAGAAAAGAGAAGTGGTTTGATAGAATGATGATTGACAGGAAAGAAGAATTAATTAAAGGATGTCAAAAAATAGTGGATGGAGATGGTTAAAATGGAAAACAAATCAATTATTGAGTGTATTAGAACTTATTTTGAAAAATGTCCTTATTTGAATGATCTAGATATAAATGTTGACTATTTAAGCGATGAAACTGAATGCTATTCAATAGAGGAAATTCCTTCTACAATTGTAAGGAAAAGATTCATAGATGGTTCTAGTGAACGACAATGTCAATTTGTTTTTGCTAGCAGGTTGTTTTTTGGTACTCTAGAAAATCAGCAAAATATAAACAATCTTCATTTATTCGAAAAAATAACTAATTGGTTAGAAGAAAATACAGAAAAAGGTATATTACCAAAATTAAATAATAATCAAGAAGCCACTAGTATAGAAGCACTATCTAGTGGTTATTTATATGGCACTGATAATGACAGAAAGTATGCTAGGTATCAGATACAGTGCCAATTAATTTATGAGGAGGAATAAAATATGGCTAAAGCAAAGAGAAATACATATATGCTATTTATGGATGTTTCTACTTCTGGTGCAACAAGTGCGGAATATGAAATCATTGGTAAGGACATTGAAGAGTTATCTAGAGAATTAAATAATGAAGTCAATTCATTTACTAATATTCTAGGCGAAACTGAAACTGAAATTACTAAAGGTAATCAAGTTACTACTTGTGATCCAGTAAAGTTTAGGGATGATTCTAAGGCAAGCAAAATACTTTATGGTATTTATAAAAATGATAGTGAACTATCAGATGTTGAGAGAGATTTTATTGAAGTAAATACTTCTGTACCTGTTACTGGAAGTGATGGAGAATATGAAGCATTTAAACAAAAAGGTGCTATTGATTTAAAATCTTGGGGTGGAGATACTACTGGTATCAATAGTCCATTTGATATAAATTGGATTGGTACCAAAACATATGGTACATTTAACCCTGCTACTAAAACATTTACACCTACACAGTAAAATCAAACTAGGGGGGCAAATACAAGCCTCCCTATTTTTTAATATAAAGGAGAGATATTATGGCATTAACTATAAAAAATAGATTAATAAAAGAAGATATATTAGATGAAAGTGGAAACAAAATAGGAGAATTAAAGTTCAATCCTAATGATAGTAGAATTATGAAAAAAATGTCTAGTCTAGTTAAAGACTTTGGAAAGGCTGTAAAAGAAATCGATAAATTAGACAAAGTTGAAAGACCAAACCTAGATTCGATTTCAATTGAAGACTTTGATAAAGCATCTGAATATTTTGATGCATTTGATAGAGCGACGGATATAGAGATAGAAACAACAGATAAGCTGATTAATGAACTATCCGAAATATTTGGAAAGGAAACTATTGAATTATTCACTCAAGGAACTAAAGATGCTGAAAGTTTGCTACCAATAATTAGTTTTATAGAACCTTATGTGAAAAAAGCTAGACAAAAAAATATTGAGAAATACCTAGATAATAAAAATGATGTAATGGAGTAGGAATATGAATGTTCTAACTGATAAGTTTCCTACGAAAATAAATGTAAATAATAAAGTGTTAAGAATAAACTCTGATTTTAGAAATTGTATAAAAATAATTGAGGCTTTTGAGGATGATGATCTCTTTGATGAAGAAAAATATTTAATTCTTATCAGAAGATTATATATTGATGAAGTTAAAGAAGAAGATTTAGAACAAGCAATAATAAAAGGTATTAAATTTCTTGATTTGGGAGAGGAAAATGAAAATAATGAAGAAAATGTTAAAAGATTATATTCATTTTCAAAAGATGATAGTTATATTTATACCGGAATAAGACAATCTCACAATATTGATTTAAATAGTATTGAATATTTGCATTGGTGGAACTTTGTTTATCTTTTTTTAGATATAGGCCAAGATTGTATGTTTAATCAACTTGTTTATTATAGAAAAAGAAAAAACGAAGGTAAACTTACGAAAGATGAGAAAAAAGTTTACATATCAATGAGAAAAATATTAGATTTAGATTATGAAGAAGAGGATGAAGAAAATGAGTTTATGAGACAATTGAACAACAGTTAGGAGGTGCAATATGGCGAAAAGCGATGGTGCTGTGGTAATTGAAACGAGATTAAACACTGACAAAATAGATTCTGACTTTAAAAAAATAGATAAGCAAACTAAGAATATGATTAACAGGTATAATAAATCAGTTGATAGCATTAAATCTCAGGAAATAGCACTTGAAAATACAAAAAAGAAGTTAGATTCTATAGTTAATGCCGAAAAAACACCAGCAAGTTTAAGAGCGATGGAAACAGAACTAAAAAGAATTAACAAGCAGTTTGATGAAGCCGATAAAAGATTATCTCGAAATAAAGAAATTATTGAAGAAAAAAAGAATCAGAGACAAATTCAACAAGGTTTAGGAGATAATAATGAGGTTTCGAAAATAAACAAAGAAATACAAAGCGTTCTGGCAGAAAATGAGGAACTCAAAACTTCTATGATTTCGTTAGATGAAAAGGCAGCTGAATTAGAATCGAAGATTAATGGATTGAGATTAAACCCAAACAATACAATTGAGGCACAAAACCTTACACAAAAAATAGAAAATATGAATAACAAATTAGAAGAATCAAAAAAACAAACTAATGAACTAGGAAAATCTATAAAAAATAATCTTGGTGCCAAAGTTCAACTTGCTGGTATCACTGGCGGTCTAGAAGGCGTTGGAAAAAAGGTAGATAAATTAAAAACACGAATGACTAGACTTATAGGAACTGTGGCAATATTTAATTTATTAAGAAACAAATTAACAGATTTAAGAAATGGCTATATATCTTTACTTAAGCAAAACGATAGTTTTAGTTCTAGTTTGAATCAAATTAAAGCAAATTTAATGACTGCATTTGCTCCTATATATAATGCGTGTTTGCCAGCTATTAATAGTCTAATGAATGCTCTATCAAAAATAACAGGCACAATAGCAGTGTTTGTATCAGGATTGTTTGGAACTAGTTTAGATGATGCTAAAAAGCAAGCAGAAGGATTATCTAAATCACTTGATGATACTGCTAAAAGTGGAGAAAAAGCAAGTGGTAGTTTGGCAAGTTTTGATAATTTGGAAGTAATAAATGATAATAGCGGCAGTGGTGGTTCATCATCAAAAGATGATATTGATTATAGTGGGGAAATTACATATAGTCAAAAATTGCTTGATATTTTAAATAAGATATCAAGTTGGGTGAATGATAATGGAGATTTAATTATTGCTTTTGTTGCAGGATTAACCGGCGCCCTAATAGCATTAAAAACATTAGGCTTAGACCCAATAGAAAGTTTGGGAATAGGTATAGCTATTGCTGGAATCGTGTACACTATAGAAAGTTTGATTGGATACCTTAAAGATCCTACATTTGAAAATTTTGGAAAAGTATTTCAAGGAATTGGCATAGCAGTAATAGGAGTAGGAATAGCAATTGGTTCTTTGCCCGCAATAGTAATAGGAGCAATTATACTAATTTGGGGGACTATTGTTAAATATTGGGAGCAAATAGAGGCATTTTTTCAAAAAGGTATTAATTGGCTTTCTGGGAAAAGTGATTTTATTCATCAAAAATTTGGTGACACTATAGGGAATATTTATGATTCATTTGTTGGTGCATTACAAAAAGGTTTGAATTGGTTAAGCTTTATTATGGGTGGCATAAAAAATAATTTTAATGAACTTATAAATTTTGTGAAAAATGTCTTTTCAGGAAACTGGAAAGGTGCTTGGCAAAATGTAAAAAATATTTTTTCAAATATTTGGAATGGCATGAAAAGAACTGCAACTGATGTTTTTGGCGGTATTCTTGATTCTGCTAAGTTAATGGCTAAAAATGCCGGAAATTCTATTGCTAGTGTATTTAAGTCAATTATTAATGGCGTTTTAAAAATAATTGAAGATTTACTTAATTCTCCAGCTAGAACAATTAATAGATTAATTGGTGTAATAAATAAAGTACCCGGTATAAACCTTGGCACATTGCCTACATTTAAACTCCCAAGACTTGCTACTGGAGCGGTAATACCACCTAGAAGTGAGTTTATGGCAATACTAGGAGATCAAAAAAGAGGTGTAAACATTGAAACACCACTTGATACTATGGTAGAAGCATTCAACAAAGCATTGGATGATAGAGGAAATGGAAGCGGAGAAGTTGTTATCGAAAACTTAACAATTGTAGCTAAAATGGGAGATACTGAGGTAAGTAAAACTGTAGTAAAAGGCGTAAGGGTTGCAGAGAAAAAACTTGGCAAGCCTTTATTCGTAAATTAGGAGTGTGAGTAAATTGGATAAGATAAAGATTATAAATCCGGCAGATAGCACGGATTTTTTTGAGATACCATGGAGATGGTTAGAGAGAGGAACTTATGCTCCTACTTTAAATGATCTAGAATCAAGTGCCGAAAGAGGAAAGATGACTGGACATCTTAGTAGAGTAAGGTGCGCTGAAGTGCCCGCTGCTACTTTACCAATCGCAAAGAGATTAAAACAAAGTGAATTATATCCGTTATTAAAGTTGTTGAGAAAAGTAAAAATAAATATTTACTATTTTGAAAAGTATGAAAATTCTTATGTAACAAAAGAATTTTATGCAAAAAAGCCTAATCCATCAGTTTATGAAATTCCAAAAGATAATAATACAGACAATATTATATATGACAAATTTACCATAGAATTTTCAGGATATGGAGATATAAATTCATGATAGAAAATATGGATAGTAAATATATTCAAACATTTGAATATGAAACTTCAATAAATAGTGATGGAAATATTTTAGGTACTTGTGAACTTGGAACAGCTACGATTCAAATGATAAATGATAGTAATAATTATAGTTCACTAAAAGGACAATGGATTAAAACGATTCATGGTTCTTTTTATATTTATGATGTGGCTCCAGTTCAAGAAAAAGTAAATATTAAATTAAGTTGTTATGATATTAAATATAAACTTGATACACCTTATGATAGTAGTAAATATACTTTTCCGATGACATTAAAAGAATGGAGAAATGCTATATTCACTAATTGTGGAGTTATTTATGATGACGGCGACTTTCCAAATAGTAATTTAATCCTAAACGAAGAGCCTTATGTTGGTGATAATCAAAGCAATAGGCAGGTTATAAGCCAAATAGCACAAGCAGGAGCAAGTTTCGTTGTTACTGATAAAGATGATAAGTTTTACTTTAATTGGTTTAACACTACTAATCATGTTATAGATGATTGGATAGAATTAACTACCGAAAAAGAAACTACTCCTTCAATAAATGTAGTTGTTTTAGGTAGAGGAAATGTAGAAGATAATGTTTATTATCCAGAAATATTACCTGAGAGTAGAGTTGAACTTAGGATAGACAACAATTATATATTAGATCCGCAGGATAATAGTGAAACTGATAGAAGATATACAGTGATATCCTCAATTTACAATCAGGTAAACAGTTTTTCTTTTATCCCATTTAGTATGAAAACGCAAGATGTTGATAACAAGTTATCAATTAATATAGGCGATAAAATTTCTTATGTAGATATTTGGGGTAATTCATTAGTTTCTTATGTGATGAGTAAAAAGATTACCTATTTAGGTGGTAATCCTACTGATGATGATAACTATGAAATTACATTGTCTGCTGAGGAAATAAAAGAGACTTCCACCGACTATTCGTATGGAAGTAGTTTTGAAAATAAATTGGTGAAAGTTGAAAGAAAAGCCGATAAACAAAGTGGCCAAATAGAAGATTTAATAAAAGCAAACGATGAATTTTCAAAAGATATTTCTCAATTAAAACTTGAACAAAATTCGATTAGTGCATCTGTTAACAAAATAGTAAATACAGTCAGAACAGTTACTGGTATGCATAAATTAACATTACCAAATGCAATGGCTGGAAATATGTTAGAACTGTCCATAAAAGGAAATATTTCTTTATTGTTTCTAAAATTTTATCTTGGAAGCAATACTTTTTTTAGAAATAGTAATTTAATTATAAAATGCGGAGAAAATGTAAGAAAGATTAAACTTCCTCTTACATACCTAGATTATTTAAACAATGATGTATTTGATGAATTTACCATCGATAAGAATGGCATATGTAGAAAAATAACAAGAATAGGCACAGATGAGCAAGGAAATAAAGTTGCGTTATCAAATGAGAAAACAGAAGAAGTCGGTAAAATATTTATACAATTATTTGAAGGTGATAATGAAATTTAGAATCTTTTGTAAATGATAATGTTACATACACTGTTAGTTACGCAACAAAAAATGAGTTAACAGATGTATTTACGACTTCTGTTGATGCTAAGGCTTTATTGGAACTACAAGATGAGAAAATAGACTTAAAACTAGAAAAGAAAACAGATAAAAATAAAATTATTGCACAAATAAATATGAGTACTGAAAAAAGCGAAGACGGTTCGTTAATTCAAATAGAAAGTGATAAGCTAAATATTAAAAATAAAAAATTTAATTTATTATCTGATGAAATAGAAATTAGCAGTCCAAATTTTTCTGTTACTAAAGAAGGGAAAATAAACTCTACTGCTGGTTCTATTGGTGGATTTGAATTGGATGATATATCATTCCATGCTCACATTAAAGATCCATATAATTATACCAAAGAAGATGCACAACGTATAGTTAATATATCAAATGGAGCTACTGCTACCGAAGAAGAAAAAAAAATATATGATTTAAATGAGGATGGGGAAATTACAAAAAATGATGCGGCGATAATTTTACGAAAAATTCATGGATATGAAAGTACAGAAGGTGATTTTTTTATATTATCAAATGATCCAAGATATATGATTAGGACAACAGGCAATGGAACACAAACAAAATCTACTAAAATAGGTCTATCTATGATTACAACAACAGAAATAGATTGTTGTAGAGGCGCTTTTGTTAATTTTAACGATACAACCTCTGAAACTTATATTGATGGTGGAACTATCGATTGTGTTTCACTTACGCAAACATCTCTTGAAAAAAACAAAAAGAATTTTGAACTTTTTAGTAATGCTTTAGAAGAAGTAATGAATACAGATATTTATAAGTATAATCTAAAGTCTGAAAATGATGATCATAAAAAGCATTTAGGCTTTGTAATAGGGGATAAGTATAATTACTCACATGTAATTACTTCTGTTGATGATGATGGCAATGAAATTGGCGTCGACAACTATTCTATGACATCATTATGTCTACAGGCTATTAAAGAACAACAAATTATTATTGAAAAATTAGAATCAAAGATAAAAGAATTGGAGGTAAAAGCAAATGGAAACAATAGTAAAGAAAGAATTTAAAGATTTACCTGATAAGACAGCACCGTTTGAATCTGAATGGCTAAATGGGTTTCAAGATAAAATTATTGCTAATTTTAATGAAATAAAAACGAAATTAGATAGTATTGATACTAAATTAGCAAAAACCTTAACATATACAGAAGTATCAGAAAATAGTGAAAGTAATACATAAAAAAGAAAGGATTTGATAAAATGAAAAAAGTAAACTACAAGTTAATGAGGGGGGGGGTTGCATTATTTAGCAATTCTTCCGAAGGAAAGGAGGGAAGTATTTAATTTAGAAAATACTTCTACTTCTTTCCGTCTGGCGATAGGTGATTGTTATGAGTAAGACAGTTCAATTATATGATAAAGATGGTAATCCTGCTTATCCTAGACCATATTATAGAATTGGTGACTTTTTAGAAAGCACTAACCCTAATAATCCAGGAGATGATGGCTATATTGGAACTTGGGAACTTTATGGTAAAGGTAGAGTAACTGTGTGTATAGATAGTGCAGATACAGATTTCAATACTATTGGAAAAACAGGTGGAGAAAAAGAACACACGTTAACTATTGATGAAATGCCAAGCCATACTCATACTGTTAATTATAGTGGCGGGTCTGGAACAAGCACGGGGGTCACTGCGATGGGAACCCAATTAGGCGAATCGGCAGCAATTGTTCAGAAAACAGGTGGAGGACAAGCACATAATAATATGCCACCATATATAATAACCTATCGTTGGAGAAGAATAGCGTAATAAATAATGCTATTTATATGAATAAAATTGATTTAGAAAATGATAAAATATTGAGAAGTCAAAATATTGAATACAATAACCAATCGTTAAAAGATTATTTAGATAAGGGAACTGTATATTCTAACGAAGAACAAAAAATTGGTAAATGGACCAATGGAAAAACATTGTATAGAAAAATTAGGCTCTGTACCAAAAAGTGATTACTATCCAACAATTGCTACTGGAATAACTAATTTAAGTGCAGTTGTTAGCTTGCAATTATTATTAACATATGGTGAATCAAAGCAATATTTTTCATCATCAAGATATACATATTATTTAAATAAAGAAAACGAAAATAACATAACTGTTGTATCTCCTGATGTTGATGGGGATGTAATGGTGATTATAGAATATACAAAAACAACTGACTAAATATATATTAACAAAGTAGAAGTATAAATTAAATACAAAACTAATGCAAAATAAAAAAATAGTTAATTTAGATAATAATTTAATATTAGGTGCAGATAATGTGGAAAAAAATATTGTTACATTAACATTGTCTGCTGATCAAAGTATTAAAAATTCAGATGAAACAATAGTTGCCTTTAATAAATATTTAAAAAAAGGTTCTAAACTTGAATTTGATAGTTCTAATCATTCTATAAAAATCGGCACTGATGATATTTCAAGAATAAAAATAAATATGAATGCTTTCGCCAAGAATGCAACAACAGATTGGCTTTGGTTTAAGATTTTTAAAAATGGTGTAAAAACTGATTTTACAAGTATGGTTGGAAGAATCGGGGCTTGGAGTTCTACAAGTATTAGTCCATGTATTTTAGATGTTGAAAAGGGTGATTATATACAATTAATTGTTCAATATGGAACTGCTAGTGCTGAGCATTATATAAGACATGATGGTACTAATTTGACAGTAGAAGCAGTTTAGAAAGGAATAATATGGAAAATATTACACTAGGAGAAATATTTTATGCTTTAAAGTTTATCGTAGAGTTTGTAAGCATAGTTGGGACTATTTTGATTGGTTTCAAAAAGATAATAAATAAACAATTAGAGCCAATTAATAAAAAGATAAAAAAAATAGATGAAAATCAATGCAAAAACTTTTTGGTGAATTTTTTAGCAGATATTGAAAATGGAATAAAAAAAGATGATGAACAAATAAAAAGGGCATATGAAGTTTATGAACATTATACTAATGAGCTTCATAAGAATAGCTATATACATGATAAATGGGACAAAGCAAGGAAGGAGGGGAAATTATAATGGATATTACAACAATTATGACTTTAGTAACAATTTTGGTTACTTATGTGTGTGGTTTAATTGCTAAAAAGCATCCTAAATTTAACAATAAATTAATACCAGTGCAAAACTTATTAATAGGTATAATAGTAGCAATTATCAATTACATAATGACCAAAGATTTTAATGCTTCGATTATGGTAGCAGGTTTGCTTACTGGTGGAGCATATGATCTTGGAAAAAATATAAATGATTTGTTAAAGAAAGAAGGTAATTAGTATGGAAGAAATTAAAATTACAGAAGAAATGGAATTAGAGTTAAGCAATGGTAAGGGGGATGAAGTAGATGAAAGATAGTTATGAATTTGAAGTTATATGCAAAAATATTGTTATTGACTATTTTAACAATAAAGCAGAAATAACTGATAATAAAAAGATTGGTATCAAAGATGTATATGTCGTTTGGATGTGTAAAACTTTGAAAAACTCAAAAGCTTTATTAAGCACTAACATTACTGATGGTATGTATTATGAATTAACTTATAATGGTGAAAAAGATGAAATTTATCTTGACGCATATAAAAAATGGGAAAATAAATTAATAAAAAGAGAAGAGTTTAAAAAAGAGGTGATTATTAATGAGTAAATCTAATTTAACACAAATAGTAGTACCTGCAGATGAGGGAAATTATACTGAAGGTAGAAGTGGTAGAAGTATTGAAGCAATTACTATTCATCACATGGCTGGAAGATTAACTGCAGAACAATGTGGTAGAATATTTCAAGCAAAAGGTAGATATGGTAGTTCTCATTATGGTGTAGGTTATGATGGAAGTATTGCTAATTATGTTGATGAAGAGGATACTGCTTGGACTAATAGTAATTGGGATAGCAATTGTAAGTCAGTAACTATTGAAACATCAGATAATGATAATTCATGGTATGTTAACGACATTACTTTAAATGCACTTATTAAATTAGTAGCAGATATTGCTAAGAGAAGAGGACTAGGAACATTAGTACCAGGGAAGAACTTAACTTGGCATTCAATGTTTACCTCTACAGATTGTCCAGGCGACTACTTAAGAAGTAAAATGCAGTATATTGCAGATGAAGCAAATAAGATTAATAATGAAAGTACATCAAATGAAGTCAATGTTTATTATATGGCTAGAACTAAAAAGCATGGCTGGTTAAAAGAAGTTAAAAATCTAGAGGATTATGCTGGTTACGAGAATAGTCCTATAACTGGACTTGCTATAAGAGTAGATAAAGGCTCTGTTAGATATAGAGTACACATAAAAGAAATTAAAGATAATAATGGAAATATAATAGTTAAAGGAAGATGGCTTCCTTATGTTACTGATTATAACATAAAAGATAAGATCAATGGCTATGCTGGTAATGGCAATATAATCGATTGTGTAGAAGTTTACTATTATACCCCTAATAATATTAGACCATACAAAAAAGCTAAATATAAAATTAACAATTATCCATATCAGTACGATAATGAAAAAACAAAAGGCCAAGATGGATATGCTGGAGTAATGGGTGTACCTGCTACTAAATTTCAAATGATAATTGAATAATGAATAATGATGTTAAATTAATGTTAAAAATCTACCAAACAAAAAAGGTAGATTGGATGGGCTTTAAAATAACAAAGAATTGCCCTTTAACAAGGCATCATATATTTAAGAGAGTTTATGGTGGTGAAAACAATATATCTAATTATGCTTTATTAATTCAAAAATCACACGAATTACTACATAAATTAGAAAAGATAGATCATAATGCTTATTTAGAATTAAATGAGCTTTTTTTAGAGTTAAACAGAAGTATGCAACCACCAGATAAAGAATACTATAAAAAAGTAGGTAGGGTATTGAAGAGAAGTAGGCAATAGCTGTCTACTTCTTTTTTAATGCCTCAATTTGCATTTTTGCTCTTTTTATGCTATAATAACCAACCAAATGAGGGGTTAATATGGTTGAAAAAAGAATAAATAATAAGAAAATTATCTTTAAATT
>OGMF01002137.1_pt1 | contig 17494 bp, 8 predicted proteins | sample 1572921 | NCBI WGS metagenome assembly OGMF01 (sample SAMEA2581919, study PRJEB24529) | metagenome | biome: Human gut stool | place: China | collected 2011
GGCAAAAGCGCAGTTAATAGTTTGTCTATTAACGAGCATTTTAACGCATTATTGCAACAAATTTGCCTTTCTGAACCGCATGGGGTTCGGGTCTCTTATGCCTAAAGTGTTATGAGCGTTCCGCTCTCTCCGCGAATGGCGAGCGGCGCTTTTTCAAGCGACGCGATAACGGCGCGTCTGCCCTTTTTTTCCTTGGCAAATGCAATTGCCGCTTTAACCTTCGGCAGCATGCTGCCCGGGGCAAACTGCCCCTCCTCACAATACTTTTCAGCCTGTTCAACCGTCATTTCCTCAATTTCGCGGCATGTCGGCTTGCCGAAATCAATGCAAACTCTGTCAACGGCTGTCAGTATGAAAAGATACTGCGCGTCAACCGCTTCGGCAAGGCAGGCGCTTGCAAAATCCTTGTCAATAACGGCGGAAACGCCCTCGTAAATTCCGTCGCCGCGCTTTATAACAGGGATGCCGCCTCCTCCGCACGCAATAACGATAAATTCATTGTCCAAAAGATTCAGAATCGAGGCCTTTTCCACAATGTCAACAGGCTTGGGTGATGCGACAACGCGGCGGTAGCCGCGCCCGGAATCCTCGGCAAAATGAATATCGCTGTTTGCGGCCGCAATTTTGTCCGCTTCCCCGCGCGTGTAAAAGCCGCCTATCGGCTTTGTCGGGTTAAGAAACGCCGGGTCATTTTCCGAAACTTCGAGCTGCGTCACCATCGAGGCAACGTGCCATGGCATTCCCTCGCGCCGAAGCTCCTTTAATATTCCCTGCTGCAAATGGTAGCCTATATATCCCTGGCTCATTGCGCTGCATTCGGGCAGCGGCATGGGCGGGATTTTTTCGTTTCTGCGGCTCGATTCGTCAAACGCAAGGTTAATCATACCCACCTGCGGCCCGTTCCCGTGCGTTACGACAATTTCGTACCCCTGTGCGATGAGCTGCACCAGTGAGGGGGCGGCAGCGTCAATTTTTTCGCGCTGTTCTTCGGGCGTGCTGCCGAGTGCGTTTCCGCCAAGCGCTATAACAATTCTCGGAGATGTCATGCTTATCCTCCTTATCTGCGGCAGGCTTGCGGCACCTGCTGCGTTATGCAGTGGATGTTGCCGCCGCCGAGCAGAATTTCACGCGCATAAATCCCGACAATCTCGCGGTTGGGGAATGCCTTTTTCAGCGTTTCTTCGGCGCGGGCATCGTTCGGATCGCCGAATTTCGGGAAGATAACGCCGCCGTTCACCATATAAAAGTTTGCGTATGATGCGGCAAGGCGGTCGCCCTCCGTCCGCGGAAGCGTGCCCTCAACCGCGTCAACGCCCTCGCTTTCCTCCGCCGTAATCAGAACGGGCTTCGGAAGATAAAGCTTTGTCACTTCAATTTTGCGCCCCTTTGCGTCGGTTTCGTTTTCAAGGATGCGCAGGTTTTCCGAGCTGATTGCATACTGCGGATCGTTTTCATCATCCGTCCATGCAAGCAGCGCCTTTCCGGGCGCGGTGAATGTGAAAATATTATCAACATGCCCGTTTGTTTCATCAAGATAAATGCCGTTTTTCAGCCATATAATTTTTTCAAGGTTAAGATATTCCTTGAGTGTGTCCTCAATTTCTTTTTTCGTCATCGAGCTGTTGCGCCCGCCGCTCAGCAAACATTCTTCAGTGGTTACGAGCGTTCCCTCTCCGTCAACGTGAATTGAACCGCCCTCAAGAATAAAGCCGTGCGCTTTATAGCGTGCCTTTCTTTCGATTTCGCACATTTTCTGCGCAACCGCGTCGTCGAGATCCCACGGGAAATATAATCCGTCCGTAAGACCGCCCCATGCATTGAAATCCCAGTCAACGCCGCGCACCTCGCAGCCGTTTGTGACAAAGGTTGCACCGCAGTCGCGCACCCATGCGTCGTTGTTTGAAACTTCAAGCACGCGGATATCATCGCTGAGCATGTGGCGCGCGTTTGCATATTGGTCATGATTCACAAGCACGGTAACAGGCTCAAACCTTGATATTGCCGCCGCAACCTCCGCAAAGGTTTTCTGCGCCGGTTTGCCGCCGAGCCGCCAGTTATCGGGGCGCTGCGGCCATATGATATAGGTTCCGTCATGCGGCTCAAATTCTCCGGGCATACGGAAACCGTCATTTTTCGGTGTCGAATCACAGGTTTTCATATAAATTCCTTCTTTCTTATTTATTTGCGAACCGCTTTTGCGGCTATCACTTCGCCGATTGCAACTGCAACAACAGTGCCGACAATCAGCGGCAGCTTTGATGAAAACTCCGTTTTGTCAAGCGGAACAACGCTGAATATAACGGAAAGCACCAAAAGCGCCATCGGAAAGTAGGTCATCAGCTTCAGCTTCCCCTCTCCGCCGTTTATTCTAAACGGGCGCTTTGCTTTCGGATCGGTGCGGCGCAGCTTCAGAAATGCCGGGAACATCAGAATATACGACATCAGAAGCGTTACCATGTTCAGCGCGAAAAAGCTCCAGAACACGTCCTCGCTCGGAATAAGCGGAGCGACAATCACAATCAGCGAGGCAATTATCCCGTTTGTGATATTCGCGCCGATGGGCATATCATTTTTATCGGTTCTTCCGAGCGCCGACGGAAGCGCCCCTTGCTGCGAGGCATAACACGCAACGTAATTAACGCCGAGCGACCATGAAATCAGGTTTGCCGCCAGCGTGTACAAAAACATCAGTCCGAAAATCGTTATAAGAAAGCCGCCGGTTTTTCCCGTCAGCAGCATAAACGAATCGATAAGCCCGCTGCTCGCCGTCAGCTCCTTTGCCGGAACGGCAACGCTTATGCCGAACGCGGCAAGAATATAAAATGCGGCGATGAAAATTCCGCCGAGGATAATCGCGCGCGGAATCTCCTTTCCGGGATTCTGCATTTCGGAGGCAAACGTTGTCACAACCTCAAACCCGAGAAAGTTGAATATAATTACGGAAATGTTCGAAAGGCTGTGAATGTTCAGTCCGGGAACAAAGGTTGCCGGCGAAAAATCGTTTGCCGAACCGCGCGTTATGCTTGCATATATTCCTAAAATACCGATTGCAAGCATCAGAACGGCTTTAAAAATCGCCGCAATGTTCAGAATCCATTTGCTGTCGCTTATTTTAAAGCAGCTCACCGTGACAACTGCCCAGATGAATACGAGCTGCCACACAATTGACGAAAACGTTCCCAATTGCAGCTTGAAAACGCTTCCGATAACATCGGTGAAAAGCACCGCGAGCGATCCCATCCATAACGGGAAATTGATATAGTAGTACCATGCGGCGCGTGAGCCCCATTTTGCGCCGAAGGCGCGCTTTATCCAGTCAAAAATGCCGCCCTCATCCTCATATGCGGTTCCCAGCTCCGCCGAAATCATGGCATACGGCAGAAAAAATCCTATAAGCAGGAATATCCACCAGAAAAACTGCGAATTGCCGATTGCCGCCGCCGGAGCAGCCGATTCGACAACAAGTACAATGCACACGGCTGCAAGAACGGCGTCAAACAGCCGAAATTTTTTTGTTTTATTTTCCATAATGCTACCTTCATCTGCTTCTTAATATTTTATTGAGCGCATCGTCTACGCCTGCCTTTGCCGCGCTCATGACAAATTCGTTCGGGAGAGAGTCCGCAAGGAGATACACAAGGATTCCGCGCATTGCCGTCAGTCTGTTCTCCGCTTCATCAAATGCGATTGAGTACGGCGCGTCGAGCACCTCGTCCACAACCTCCTCGCCACGGCTCGCCGGCAGGCAGTGCAGGAATTTAACGTGCGGAGCTGCTTTTTTAACCATCTGCGGCGTAACCTGATATTTCGGCATGAAAATTGCAAGCCGCTCCTCCTTGGAAAGCTCGGCGTTGTAAAGCCCGTACCAAACATCGGTATAAATAAAGTCCGCGTCACGCAGCGCCTCGTCCTCGTTGTCGGTCACCGTGCACGAACCGCCAGAAACGGCAGCGTTTTCCTTGCCGATGCTCTGCATTTTTTCGCTGAGCTGATGCCCCTCCGGTCCGAAATGCACAAAGTTCATTCCGAGCTTTGTCGTCATCATCATTGTTGACGCGCAAACCTGCGTTGCATCGCCGACAAACACGATTTTGCAATCCTCGATCTTCTTTCCCTCGGGAAGATGCTCAAACATGGTGATTGCGTCCCCGATTTCCTGCGTGGGATGATTATAGTCGCTCATTCCGTTGATAACGGGAATGTCGGCGCAGCGCGCAAGCTCGGTAATTGTTTTGTGCGCGTCAACGCGCGCCATGATAATATCAACCAGGCGCGAAAGCACGCGCGCAGTATCCTCCATGGTTTCATGTCCGCCGAGCTGAATCTGCCCGGGCGCAAGATACTGTGCGTGACCGCCGAGCTGCTGCATTGCCGTTTCAAACGAAACGCGCGTGCGCGTTGAGCTTTGCTGAAAAATCATTCCGAGCGTTTTGTTTTTCAGCAGCTGCGGATAATATCCGTTTTTAATCGCCTTTTTAATCGCAAGGCTGATGTTTATGATGTGCATTATTTCTTCCTTTGTAAATTCCTGTGTATCAACGAGATTTTTGCGCATAAAACAATCCATCCTTTCAATCGGGTATAATGCCCTTTTTTCGGTAATATTATGACCGCTTTTGTTTTTTTTATTCGTATTTGACTGCCGGTCATTGACATATTTTATATAATTAAGTATAATATTTATAAAAACAGTAACGAGGAGGAAAGCACGAATGAAAAAATTTTTTTCGGCATTGATATTTGTGCTGATTGCAATTTTCTGCCTTTCGTCGGCTGCATTTGCAGAGGAGGAAAATGAAATCGCGCTTATGTCAATGAGCGGCGGACTGAGCTTCACCGAATTTGCGCTTTATGATGAAAGCGGCGCAACCTCGGCGCGACTGCTTGAAAACCATAATATGAAAGCGACGGTCACGCTTGCAAATTCGCGCGCGGCGGCGCGGAATTATTATGCCGTTTTGGCAATTTACACTGACGGCGGCGCGCTTTCGCAGTGTATTTCTCAAAGCGGAAGCCTTGAAAGCTATATTGATAATCCCGACAGCACGGGAATGAAAAACCTGAGCTTCAGTTTTAAAATTCCGAAGCTTACGGAGGAAACCGAGCTTAAACTGATGCTTTTTGAAGCTCCGTCAATTCTCGCGCCGAACGGCAGCGTTTATTATACTGCCGATAAAAACGGAGTTTATCAGTGCGCCAGCGGCTTGAAAACCGATATAAACACCGATGTGTATTACTGGGAGGGCGTTGTAACCCAAACACCCATGGAGCGGTATGCAAATTATGGTTACAGTTCAACCGACACACCTAAAATCTGTATCGACGGCTATTATATTACCAACGACGGAGGCATTGAGGTGAAACACAGCGAAATGCTGTCCGCCGAATGCGGAAGCATTGAAAACATTGATTCGTATTTCGGGAAAAATGTCTGTGCGTATATCACGCAGAAGGAATCTGCCGAAACGGGAAACTATGTTTTGTGCGATATCCGCGAAAAGAACAATACATCTGTTTCGATGACCAATTTGCAGCTGGTTGATGCCGATGATAAGGAATATGCAATTAAGGGTGAAATCGGCTACAGGGAAAAGGGCTTGTATAAGGTCAAAACGCTTAATCTTGACCGGCAAGTTCGCCTGTATGCCAATTACTGTCAGCATTCAATTAACGGATATGAATTTTCAACACAAGACCTTGAGGGGTATATGGGCAACGGCGGCAGAATTGAGCTGATTGACAACGACAACGATACCGAAATTGAATATATCCTTGTCAGCGCGTGGAACGATGAAGGAACGGTTAAGTCTGTAAGCAGCGCGGATGGAATTTACTCATTTAAGCTCTACCGCGGCAACCTCGGAGATATCGACACAACGGATTCCGAATCGCTCGTGAGAATATACAGGGACGGCGTTTTGGCGGATGTTTCGGCAATTTGCGAGGGTGACACGGTTACGACAATGGAGGTTAACAAGAATGTTCGCATGCTTTTCGTGTCCTCCGGAAAGGTGACCGGCATTGTCGACGCTTATGATTCATTAGAGGGTACGGTTACTGTTGCAGGCAAGGAGTACCGACTTTCTCCGTTTCTCCCGAAAAGTCCTTCAAGCATGAAGGAGGAAGAGGGAATATTCTACCTGAATACCAACGGCGAAATTGCGCACGTTGAATCAACAGCTGTGAAAAATTACGGCTTTGTTCTCGCGGTGGATAGGGAAACGGGAATTAACGACGGCTATGTGATGCAGGTTGCTCTTTCGGACGGCACAATTGCCGAGTATTATGTTGCGGCAAGGGCAAAGTTTTATGACGAGAACGGCGCTGTCGTGGCAGGCAATGACAAAACAACCGCGCAGAAAATCGCAGCGCTTATCGGCAACGGGAATCTCGGAGCAAGCGCTGTAAAAGCAACAACAGAAAAGGCTGTCAACGGAGTGTTTGATTTTGAAATAAAGAATGGGAAAATAACAAAAATAAAATCGCTTCAGGGCGCTTCCATCAGCTATCTTAATGCCAACACAAAGCGCTATAATGCCGAGGCAATGAGCTACGGCAGCGCCGAGTTTGATAAAAATACAGTTGTATTCGCGATTGATAAGAAGTACGGAGCGGACGCGGTTTCCGAAATCATGGACTATGATGTGAAAATCGGAAAGGTCTCGGACTTCTTCTGCGACGGGGACGACGCCCTTACCTTCATCGCTCTTGACGAGGACGGCGGAATATGCGGAGCGGCAGTCGCCTTTGATATTCAAAGGGGAATAGCCGATGGCAGCGCGCCGCTTGTTGTGACGGAAGTCAAAACGGAAACATATAGCGGTGACGATGCAGTGCGCGTGTTCGGAATCAGAAACGGCAAGGAATTTTCGTGCATTATATATGACCGCAACGCGGATTATGAATCCGCGGTTTATCCCGAGGAATTGCGCACCGGCGATGTTATCATGATTTCCGCGCCCGATAAGAACGGCGTTTCGGACGATTTCAAAACGCTTTACACAAGCAGAACAAGAACCGTCGACTCTTCCGCCGCACAGGGCAGCGCTATGGACGGCGTTTACAATGCGGCAGGAAATCTTGACATTGAAAGAACAAAGGCTTCGGCGTCAAAATTCTATCTTGACGTTGATGTTCGTAACAGCGGCGGTATATTTGCAGTAACGGAGGACGGCATCGCAATGAAATCCTCCGCGCGTTACACGCTTGTGGACTTCACCGAAAACAGTGAATTTCCGCAGATTTCGGCTGCATCGAGCAGCGCAATCAGCACAAACAGGAAATATACATCGTATATTTTCGTGCGAGTGTATGACGATTCGCTTTCTGACGTCGTTGTGTACAGGGATAATGCCGGAGCTTCGGCTGACGCCGTGCGTAAATATATAAGCCCGGCTGCTGCAAAATACATGGGCGGCGGCGGAGAATATATGCTCGAGCTTATCGGCAGCAACGGAGCGTACGCATATCCCATAAATGAAAACTGCACCGTGGTAGGAGCGGGATATGTAAACCAAGGCGCGAAGGCTGCATATGATTATATCGGAACAGTTGAAGGGAAAAACAAAGATAATGTTCCGATTTATGAATACACGGTTACGAATGATGAAATAACCTCGGTTAAAGCCGTTTCACTCAACGGCTCGGCGGACAGCGTGAGCAAGGCGGATTATTCTGCCGCAGCATACGGCTTTAAGGATATGGCGCTCACAAAGGACACTGCGCTTATTGAAATCGTTTGCGATGAAAAAGGAACCGCGATATCTGCCGATTGTGCGGATATTGGCAAAATACTTGGGAGCGAATGCAGCGCCGCATGGATGGAAAGCGGCGGCGCGGTCTCGGCAGTGGTATTTTTCCGCAATACCGAAACCCCGGTTTATTCGCTTCTGACAGCTGTTGACATGAGTGTCGGGATTAACGACAGCTACATAATTCAAGCCTTCATGCAGAACGGGGCGGTAAGAGAATATGAGCTTGCGCAATCGGTCAGAGTTGACGGCGTGAAATTTTCTGACAGCAAGGCTGCTCAAAAGCTCTCCGGTCTTATCGGAACAACCGGAAATTATCCGGTAAGGCTTACTGCTGCCAATGCGGCGAATGCGATTGTCAGCCTATCCGTTAATGAGAGCGGCAAGGTCAGCGCAATAACAACCTTTGGCGGCAGCTCACTGAACTACCTTGATTCAAACGCGCTGAAGTACAATGCCGCAAGCATGACCTACGGCGGAGCAGCGTTCAATGAAGATACTGTTCTTTTCGCGGTAAAGGATTTCTACGGCAGCTCCGATGAGGTCAGAGCCGACAGCATTAAAATCGGTATGGTCGGAGATTACCTTAAAAACGGCAGAAGCTACAGTATTGCCGCGGCTGATAAATCGGGTTCTGTATACCGCGCCGCCGTTGTGTTCGGCGCACGGATTGAACCTGACAGCCTTTCGCCCGTTATGACGGTTTTTTCAACGCAGGAATGTGAGTATAACGGCGACAGCGCGGCTATTGTTTACGGGGGTTCGCGGCGGTGTGAAAACAAGTGTTATTATATATAACGAGGACGATGATTTCACAAGCACGATTTATCCCGACAGGCTTTGCGGCGGAGATATTATTCAGCTTTCGGAAATAAGAAACGGTGTTGCCGCCGACTTTAACACACTGTATCACAAATCGCTTACGCAAAGCGCAGCCGACGGCGACCCCGAAAACGAGGTTTACCACGGCTTCGGCGGCATTGCTTCGCTTAACCAAGGCTCAATTGCGATTGACAGCGCAATCATGTCGGGAGCTTCGGAAATCGTTAAAGCGGGGGCGGAAATCAGACTTTCGCCGAGCGCTGCGGTGACTGTTGTCGGTTATGTGGATGGATACAAAGCCGAATATGTGGAGGCGCTCAGCTCGCTTTCGGGCGTGAATGCGGAAAAGGCATACATCAGATATAAAAACGGCGCTGCGCAGGATATTGTTCTGTTTGACACAACGCAGCCTGAAACCTATGTAAGCTATGAACATGTAAGCAATGCGGATGAAAGAAGGATTGAAACGGGTTATAACAGCTATGGAATAACGGAATCATCCGTGCTTTTAAAGGACGGGAAGGTAATCGCTTCGGGTGCGGAGATTGCACGCAATATAACGCCCTGTGATGAGGAAACAGTCAAAATAAGCGAAATTCACGGTTATATTTATAAGCTGACGGTTGATATGAATTGCAATATTATTTCAATCGAGCAGCGCCAAAAAGCAGGCAGCATAACGAACGCGCCGTACGATATTATAACAAGGAGTATCGGCGATATTTCGTTCGGTGACAGCACTCAGTATATATACGCCGAGTATGACAACAGCCGTGATGAGTTGTACAATATTAGCCGCGGATTTGCGCTTGAAAACGGTGCGAATTACGATGTCGATTATTTTTCCGAAAACGGAGAAATAGTTGCGGCAATCGTAAGCCGCCGCCTTGAACCGCCGAATTACGGGCTTGTTCTTGCAGTTGATAAGATAAGCGGTATTAACGACGGTTATGTAATGCAGGTTATGCTGGCGGACGGAACGAGCAAGGTTTATGAGCTTGCTTCAAATGCTAAGTATTATGATAAAGACGGCAGAAATGTCGCGTGGGAGGACGAAAGAACTGCAATGCGAGTTGCGAAGCTTATCAGCGAGCAGAGTGCAGGTGTCAATTTAGGTGCGCAGGCTGTTAAAACGACACCCCGAACGCTGGTAAATGCATTGTTTAATTTCACATTCAGCAACGGAAAAATAACAAGAATCAAGGCTCTTACGGGCGGTTATGTCAACTATCTCAATGCCAACACAAAGAGATACGATGCTGAATCAATGACATACGGTGCGGCGGAGTTTAATGATAGTACTGTTGTGTTTGCAATTGACAGAAAATATGATGAAACCGCCGAAATCAAGGATGATGACGTGAAAATCGGAACGATTTCCGATTTCTTCAATGACGGTGATGATTGCCTCAGCTTCATCGCACTTGACGAACACAAGGGGATTTGCCGCGCGGTTATCGGATTTAATCTGAATGCGGGAATCCCCGAACGCTCGGACGCTGTTATCATTACGGGCACAAAGACTATAATCTATAACGATGACAATGCCGTTCAAATAACGGGTATACAGGGCGGCAATGAGGTGACGTATACAATCTATGACGAAGACGCTGACTATCTCAGCAGCGTTGCTCCCGAAGCCCTTGCAAAGGGCGACGTTATCCTTGTCGGAACACCTGACGGGGAAAATGTTGTCAGCAATTTCAAAACGCTTTACCGGGCAGACAGAACAGGAGCCTTAGGCGCCCTGGATGCCGATGCCGCGAAAGGTGACGCTAAGGACAGCATTTACAATGCAGTCGCTAACCTGGACGCTGACAGGACTAAGGATTCTAACAGCAAGTTCTTTCTTGATGCTGATGTCAAAAACGATCATGGAATGTTTGCTCCCGCAGCTGACGGCATAGGCATGAGCTCTTACGCCAATTACACGCTGGTGGATTACACGGAAAGCACAAAAAACCCGGCAATCCGCAAGGCGTCTCCGATGATAGCGCTCAGCACGAACAGCGCATACAAAACGGTTGTGTTTGTCCGCGTGTATAATGACAAGCTCAGAGAGGTTGTCGCATACAGATTCACGGCTGAATAAGAATAACCGAAAAAGAAGCAACCGCGCAAAACCAATGTGCCCCTGTTAAGTAGACAGACTAAAAATCAAAAGAAATTGCAAATTGAATAGATTCTTTCTTTTCCCCCTGCTGCGCAGCAGGGGGAAATTTTCGTCATTTTGGCATAAAATAACCCCCTTAATGTAGTCTCGAAAACTTTTTGTTTTTCAAGTGTCTACTCTAAGGGGATTATATCAAAATACGGTGCAGCCGGCTGTTTTTTTAGGTTATTCTATAGGCTTGCTGCGAAGTACCGAACGCATGATAAACAGGAAGCCCAGTGTTATCGCCGTGCCGAGAAGGAGCGGCAGCCAAACATTCTGAACCATGCCTGCAACAATGTACATCACGAACGAAATTGCGGCAACTGTGATTGCATACGGAAGCTGCGTTGAAACGTGGTTTATATGATTGCACTCTCCGCCTGCGGACGACATGATTGTCGTGTCGGAAATGGGGGAGCAGTGGTCACCGCAAACAGCGCCTGCAAGGCAAGCCGACATTGCGATTATCAAAAGCTCGCTTTCGCGCGGGAATATGCCGACAACAATCGGAATCAGTATTCCGAACGTTCCCCATGATGTTCCCGTTGCAAACGAAAGTCCGCAGCCGACAAGGAAAATGATTGCCGGCAGGAAGTTTGCCAGTCCTTTTGCCGAGCCTTCCATAAGCCCTGCAACAAATGTGTCGGCTTCAAGAAGTCCGGTCATATTTTTAAGTGATGTTGCAAACGTCAGAATAAGGATTGCCGGAACCATGGCGATGAAACCCTTGGGAATGCATTCCATTGATTCCTTGAACGAAACGATGCCTCGCAGCGCCATATATACGATTATGAGCACAAGCGCAACAAGACCGCCCATCGGAAGCCCGACGGTTGCATCCGTGTTGGCAAATGCGTTTACAAAGCTCTCGCCCGAGAAGAATCCGCCGACATATATAAGCGCAAGCACGCACATGATTATGAGCAGAATAACCGGGAAAACAAGGTCGATAACCTTTCCCCTCGCGCAAGGCTCAGTTTTCTGCGCCTCCGCACGGTCGCCGCACGTATACAGATCGCCCTTTTCGGCAGCGTTGTATTCGTGAAGCCGCATCGGACCGTAATCAAACTGCATAAGGGAAATTGCGATGATGAACACGAAGGTGAAAAGCGAATAGAAGTTATAGGGTATTGTGCGGATGAAAAGCGCAAGCCCGTCGCTGCCCTCGATGTATCCCGAAACGGCAGCCGCCCATGACGAAATCGGCGCTATCATGCAAACGGGTGCAGCCGTTGCGTCGATAAGATACGCAAGCTTCGCGCGCGAAATTTTGTGACCGTCCGTCACGGGGCGCATAACCGAGCCAACCGTCAGACAGTTGAAATAGTCGTCGATAAATATAAGTACACCGAGTGCGAACGTTGCAAGCATTGCCCCGCTGCGCGTTTTTATGTTTTTCTTCGCCCATGCTCCGAATGCCGCGCTGCCGCCCGCCTTGTTTACAAGCGCAACGATAATGCCGAGAATCACAAGAAATATAAATATTCCGGCAGTTCCCGAAACGGCTGCAATCAAGCCCTCGTTCACCATGTTGTCAAGCGCCTTGACCGGTGAAAAGTTTGCGGAAAAAAGTCCGCCGACAACAATTCCCACGAAAAGCGAGCTGTAAACCTCTTTCGTGATGAGCGCAAGCGCAATGGCGATAACCGGCGGCACAAGCGCCCAGAATGTGCCTGCCATTTTAATCGTTTCCTTTGCTTCGTCAGCCGCGAAAACGCCGCAAGGCATTGCCGCCGCCAGAATTAGCGCCGTGATAAGCGCCAATCCGATTCTTGAGTTTTTCTTCAATTCATGTTCCTCCCCATTATCTGAAATATTTTCTGTCAAGGCTGCGATAGCCTATTGCCTCGGCAATATCCATTGTGTTTATATCCCTGCGTGCGTCCATATCGGCAATCGTGCGCGCAACCTTAAGAATACGCGTGTATGCTCTTGCCGTCAGACCGAGGTCGTCGAATGCTCTTTTAAGCATTTGGCTTTCCTCCTCGCCGACAGGGCAGTATTTCTCAACAAGCGCACCGCCGAGCTGCGCGTTCGTTGTAATACTCTCGTTTTTGTATCTCAGCGCCTGAATCCGCCTTGCGGCTTCAACGCGCTCCTTGATAACGGCGGAGCTTTCTCCGCGCGCCGCTTTCAAATCCCCGTATTTGACGGGTGCGGCTTCAAGCTGTATGTCGATTCTGTCAAGCATCGGTCCGCTGATTTTTCCGAGATACTTGTGCACATCGCTTTCCGAGCAGCGGCACCTTCCGCTGCCGTCGCCGTAATATCCGCAGCGGCAAGGGTTCAGCGCTGCGACAAGCATTGTGTTGCACGGGTATGTATATGAACATGCCGACCGCGTCACAGTTATTTTTTTGTCCTCAAGCGGCTGTCGCATCGATTCAATAACGTCCTTGCGATACTCCGGGAACTCGTCAAGGAACAGCACCCCGTTATGCGCGAGCGATATTTCACCCGGACGCGCTTTTGAACCGCCGCCGACTATGCTTGCGGCGCTGGCAGTGTGATGCGGCGCTCTGAACGGCCGCTGTGCAATCAGCTGCCTGTTTTCCTCAAGCTCACCGGCAACAGAATAAATTTTCGTAACCTCAATTGCTTCGTCAAGCGTCATGTCGGGAAGAATTGTCGGAATCCTCCGCGCCGCCATTGATTTGCCGCTTCCGGGGCTTCCAATCATCAGCAGATTGTGACCGCCGCTGACCCCGACCTCAATTCCGCGGCGCAGCAGCTGCTGACCGCGCATGTCGGAAAAGTCAACGTCATATTCCGCCTCACGGTGGAAAATCCCCTCAATATCGCACTGAACGCGTTCAAGCGCTTTTTCGCCAGTCAGATGACAGTAAACATCTGCAAGACACCGCGCTCCGTATACCTCAATATCACCTGCAAGCGCAGCCTCATCCGCGTTTTGGCACGGAACGATTATCTTTCCGAAGCCGTGCTCTCTTGCGCACGCAGCTATCGACAAAACACCGCGCGCAGGGCGAAGCTCACCCGACAGTCCAAGCTCCCCGATAAGGATATATTCATTCAAATCGGCTTTCAGCTGACCCGTGCCCGCAAGCACCGAAACGGCGATCGGCAAATCGAACTGCGTTCCCTCTTTCCGCAAGTCGGCAGGCGCAAGATTAATAACGGCACGCTTCGCCGGAAACTCAAACGAGCTGTTGCGCAGCGCCGCGCGCACACGCTCCTTTGCCTCTTTAACGGTTGCGTCGGGCAGCCCGACAACATCAAAAGAAGGCAGACCGTTTGAAAAGTCCGCCTCAACAATCACAATGTTACCGTCCAGTCCGGAAACGGCGCCGGTGAATACCTTGACAATCATTAAGCAAGCCTGCCTTTACAGCTTTATGTTTTAACTTTACCATAAAGGTCAGATTTTGTCAATACTCGGCGGCATATTAAAAGTATTGTAATAACAAAAACGCGCCTGCCGGCTTAAAATCCAGCAGGCGCTTTTTTGTTATTTGTTTGCAAGCTCAACGAGATGAGCGTATTTCTTCTTCGCGTTTTCGGAAGCCTTCGCAAACAGCTCCTTAGCCCTTTCGGGGTTGCTGCGTGCAAGCGAATTATAACGAACCTCGTTCATTATAAATTCCTCATAGCTTTCGGTCGGCTCCTTGGAATCGAGAATAAATCCGTTTTTGCCGTCGGCAACAAGCCTGGGGTCATAGCGGAACAGATGCCAGTAGCCTGCCTGAACGGCTCTCTTTTCTTCCGTCTGAGCAATGCTCATTCCACCCTTAATACCATGGTTGATACACGGAGCGTATGCAATGATGAGCGACGGACCGTGATAAGAGCCTGCCTCAACAAATGCCTTCATGCACTGGTTGTAGTCAGCTCCCTGAGCAACCTGAGCAACGTATACATAACCATAGCTCATTGCGATTGCGGCAAGATCCTTTTTCTTAACCTCTTTGCCGGCAGCGGCAAATTTTGCAATTGCGCCGGTAGGAGTTGCCTTTGAGGACTGACCGCCCGTGTTGGAATAAACCTCAGTGTCGAATACAAGCACGTTCACGTCCTCGCCGCTTGCAAGAACATGGTCAAGTCCGCCGAAGCCGATGTCATATGCCCAGCCGTCACCGCCGAACACCCAAACGGATTTTTTGGAGAGATATTCCTTGTCCTTAAGAATTGCGGCAGCCTCGGGCGTGTTCATATCCGAAAGAAGCTTGATGAGCTCGGCAGCGGCAACCTTGTTGTCGGAGGAGCTGTCCTTTGTGTCAAGGAATTTATCGATAACGCCCTTTGCTTTGTCATCGGCAGTTTCCTTAATTGCTTCAACCTTGGAAATAAGGTCTGCGCGGAGCGTTTCCTGCGCAAGATGCATTCCGTAACCGTACTCTGCGTTATCCTCAAACAGGGAGTTTGCCCATGCCGGACCTTCGCCTGCGGCATTTGTTGTGTAAGGAGTGGACGGCGAGCTTCCGCCCCAGATGGATGAGCAGCCTGTTGCGTTTGCAATATACATTCTGTCGCCGTAAAGCTGCGTTACAAGCTTTGCATAAGGTGTTTCGCCGCAGCCTGCGCACGCGCCGGAGAATTCAAGCAGCGGCTGCTTGAACTGGCTGCCCTTGACGGTTGTTTCCTTGAATTTCTCGGAAACCTCGGGCTTTGCCGGAATCGTCACGGCATAATCAAACACTGCCTGGCGTGCTTCCTGCGTTTCAAGCGGCTTCATTTCAAGTGCTTTTGCACCCTTCTTTCCGGGGCACACATTCACGCAGGAGCCGCAGCCCGTACAGTCGAGCACGGAAACTGCCATTGCGAAATAAAGCCCGTTCATAGCCGTCATATTCACATAATTCGTGCCCTCGGGAGCATTCTTCGCCTCGTCCTCCGTGAGAACAACGGGGCGGATACAGCCGTGCGGACATACGAATGAACAGAAGTTACACTGAATGCAGTTTTCCCCGTTCCATGCCGGAACATCGATTGCGATTCCGCGCTTCTCAAAGGCTGCGCTTCCGAGCGGAACCTCGCCGTCAACATACGGCTCAAACGCGGAAACGGGGAGCTTCATTCCTTCAAACGCGTTGATGGGATGAAGGATGTTGTTAACATACTCAACAAGTCGGCCCTTGCCGTCAACATGAATTGAAAGATTCTCATCCTTGGCATTTTTCCATTCGGCGGGAACATCAACCTTAACAACGCGCTGCGCGCCCATGTCGATAGCGTCGTGATTCATCTTAACGATGGCTTCACCCTTTTTGCTGTAGGATGCCGTTGCAGCGTCCTTCATGTATTTGATTGCGTCCTCGGCAGGAATGATATTTGCAAGCTTGAAGAATGCAGACTGAAGAACCGTGTTGATTCTGCTGCCGAGACCGATTTCCTTGCCGATTTGAACACCGTCGATTACATAGAACTGAATGTTATTTTCTGCAATGTAACGCTTAACCTGTCCGGGAATATGAGTGTCAAATTCCTCCGGGGTTGTCCAGGGGCAGTTCAAAAGGAACACGCCGCCGGGCTTAACATCGCTTACCATGTCGTACTTTCTGATGTATGAAGCCTTATGACATGCAACAAAGTCAGCCTTGTTGATAAGATACGTGCTTGTGATTTTCGCATTGCCGAAGCGCAGGTGCGAAACCGTAAGACCGCCCGACTTCTTGGAATCGTAATCAAAGTAAGCCTGAACGTTCATGTCGGTGTGGTCGCCGATAATTTTAACGGAGTTCTTGTTTGCGCCGACAGTTCCGTCCGCACCGAGTCCCCAGAATTTGCAGCTGGTGATTTTGTCGGAGGTTGTGTCGGGGTTTTCAGTGATTTCGAGCGAAAGGTGCGTAACATCATCGTTAATGCCGATGGTGAAATGCTCCTTGTCTTTGTTCTTGTAAACGGCGATTATCTGCGCCGGAGTGGTGTCCTTTGAGCCAAGTCCGTAACGTCCGCCGAAAATATCAACGTTTGCAAACTTGCTTCTGCGGAGTGCCGCGCAAACATCAAGATAAAGCGGCTCTCCGACAGCTCCGCATTCCTTTGTTCTGTCAAGCACGCTGATTTTCTTAACGGATTCGGGAATAGCTTCAATAAGATGCTTTGCACTGAACGGACGGTAAAGCCTTACCTTTACCACACCGACCTTTGCGCCGTTTTTGTTAAGATAGTCAACCGTTTCCTCAATCGTGTCGCAAACGCTGCCCATTGCAATGATAACATGCTCTGCGTCAGCCGCGCCGTAGTAGTTGAACAGCTTGTAATCCGTTCCGATTTTTTCGTTTACCTTGTTCATGTAATCAAGGCAGATTTCGGGAACGGCGTCGTAATATTTATTGTTTGCTTCCTTTGCCTGGAAGAAAACATCGGGATTCTGCGCCGTGCCGCGCTGCGCCGGGTGCTCGGGATTCAGGCTGCGGCGCCTGAAAGCGTCAACCGCGTCAAAATCAAGCATATCCGAAAGCTGCTCGTTGTCCCAGCATTCAACCTTCTGATATTCGTGCGATGTTCTGAAGCCATCGAAGAAATGCAGAAAGGGAACGCGCGATTTAATCGTTGCCAGATGAGCAACCGCTCCGAGATCCATAGCCTCCTGCGGGTTAACCGAGCAAAGCATTGCATATCCCGTCTGCCGGCAGGCATAAACATCCTGATGATCGCCGAAAATCGAAAGTGCGTGCGACGCAAGTGCGCGTGCTGAAACATTGATAACCGACGGCAAAAGCTCACCGGCAATTTTGTACATGTTCGGAATCATCAGCAGAAGTCCCTGCGAAGCCGTGTAGGTTGTTGTGAGCGCGCCTGCCGT
>OGMF01002140.1_pt1 | contig 17447 bp, 10 predicted proteins | sample 1572921 | NCBI WGS metagenome assembly OGMF01 (sample SAMEA2581919, study PRJEB24529) | metagenome | biome: Human gut stool | place: China | collected 2011
GTAGGGTAAGCGACAGTGACCGTACAAGCCCCACCACGTGGGTGCACTTTCGCTCGCTATCACCCGAAATAATTGAAAAAATCCAATTCCCAAGGCGCGAAGCGTTTTTGCGTGCGTAACGGCGAGATAATTACAGGCAAACGACCGAAACTGTACCGGACGTACAGTGAGCGTCGTTTAACGCATAATTAGCCGTCGTCACACTCGCAAAAATTATTAGTGATGACTAAATTAACCCTAAGTGTTATGTTTTACGTAAAAATCGACAAAACGACGGTAGCGTATACGCTGCTACGCATTGTCGTTTTTGGCTTGCTGCGCCTTGTACTGCTTGTTCTCGGTTACGGCAATCGGTATGTAGTGAATCAATGTACGCACCAGCATTGTTGCCAGGGTCAACGCCACACCCAAGTAAAACACGTATGTCTGATTCAGCAGGAATGATGCCACCACTGTCCACAGCACCGTTGGGCAGATTGCCCCCAGCCAAAAGCCTCCGACAGTCTTAAACACGCCGCCGAAGTTGCCGAGTGACGGACTTTTGCAAATAAAACCTATCACCGTAAACAGCAACGGTATCAAAACCCACGCAAACGCGGCTGTCAATGCGGCACGCGTCATATACAAAAAATAATTGATCCAAACCGCTTCCGAATTTGCCGCATACATATTTTTGACAAGTTTGTCGGCATTTTCCAAATCGGTGCCGTTGACGGTCAGTCGGGTCTTGCCGTAATAACCGGACACTGAAACCGATTGTCCGTTGTCGGTGCGCCATGAAAACAGCGCAATATCTTTGAGCAAAACAACGTAATTGTTGTAGACGCTTGCACCCGTGCTGTCGGTAGCAAGATAAGTGTCGATGTAGTAGTCACGCATTGACGGGGCCTTTGTGTTGTACCGTGCGTTGAAGTACAATTCATAAACTTTACCGTAATTTTCCTCCGCCACTTTGCCGTCTGCCACAAAAGCATTTAATTTATTTTTTGCGTTATTCGATCCGTTCTGTGCGACAAATTCCACATACGTATTGATTTTTTCTTCATCTATTTGCAAAACTTCGTTGCCGCAGATTACCGAAACATAGTAGTTGCGCTTTTCGTTGTCGGACAAAGACATGTACTTGTCGTAATCAATCACCTTTTTCTTGTCGGAGCGGTTGACGTAATTGACCGTACAGTCATTGTAAAGCGCGGAAATGTCACGCACATCAACCACAAGGTTGTACTTACCGTCGGAAAACATACCCTTGTCCTGCTCGTCAAGGTAGGTGTTGATTACTTTTTTGCTGTCGTTGCCTGCAACCGTCAGGTCGGCTTTGCCGTCAACAATACTCAGTGACAGCGCATTGTCCCCGTCAAACAATCCCCGATAGTATGCAGAAAACTCCTGCGAATTGTCGTAATATGCAGGAAACGCCGCCATTGCCATGGTCGCAAAGAGTACAAGCAGCAGAATCATTGCCAACAAAAACGACAATAATCCGTTGCAGTAACTGCGTTTAGCACTTTGCTCGGCGTATTTCTTGTTGAAAAAATTTCCGAAAAAGTATTTAAGCCATTGTACCATTTAATTACTTCACCTCTTCCAGCACGAACAACTGACATTCAAATTCCTGATGCCAATCAAGCGACAGATTCAGACCAACGTTCATGTAGTAGTCGCCGTAGTATGCCTTGCCGTCGTGACTGTTTGTGTAAAGTTTGTCGGCTTGCAATCCGCGCAAACGTACAAAACGGAAGCAATCTTTTTGGCATTTGAGGTTCATCGAAAGCACAAGGCTTGTAGACTTATCCTTACTTACGCACTGCATAATGTAGTACTCGCCGTCAGACGGGTCTGCAATGTGGTACAAATCCCCGTTTTCCACGACGTCCTTGTGGTAGCGTTTGTACAACTCCGCCGTTTCGTTAAGCATTTCTATTTCTTCGGCGGTCAGTTTGTTGGGGTTCATTTCGTAGCCGTAGGTGCCAAACAGCGCAAACTGTCCCTTTGCGCGGTAGTCAAACAGCTTGCAGTCGTTGACGTGCGTACCCATCGTGCAAAGCGGATATCCGAAAGACGTGTTGTAATTGATGGTACACCTACGTGCAGGGTTGGATTCGTCGCTCGTCCAGATTTGCGGACAGTAGCACAGTGTGCCGAGGTCGAAACGCGCGCCTCCGCCTGCGCAACCTTCTATCATCATGTCTGGGTAGCGTGCCGCAATGCGTCCGAGCAACTTGTAGTAACCAAGCGTCAGGCGGTGATACACTTCACCCTGTCTGTCCGCGCCCAGATGTCGTGAATAATGCTCGTACACGCGGCGGTTGTAGTCCCACTTGACGTAGTCGATGTCGTAATTGTCCAATATCGCAATCATCTGGTTGTAGATATTGTCCACCACGTCGTCACGCGTCATATCCAGATGCATCTGGTGTCGACCGAGAAACACGTCCTCTTTGTCCTCACGCAAGGCGTAGTCGGGGTGCGCCTTAAACAGATCGGAGGTAAAGTTGATCATCTCCGGTTCAAACCATATGCCAAACTTGATCCCCTTGGAGTAGCAATGGTCAATCACCTTGCCGAGGTCGATTTTGTCGGTGTTTATCTGCCAGTCGCCAAGTCCGTCCAGGTCGTCGTTGCGTCGTCCGAACCAACCGTCGTCAAGCACAAACAATTCCGCGCCGATTTTCTCGGAATCGTCAATGTAGGAAATTATACTGTCGGTGGTAAATGTGAAGTAGCATCCCTCCCACGAGTTGAAAAGCACGGGTTTGTACTCGCGGTCGTGACGGTAGGTGACAATGTGGTTACGCACGAAATCGTGCATGTTGCGACTCATGCCGTCTATGCCGTCAGCCGAGTAGCACACTACGGCTTGCGGAGTAACGAAACTTTCGCCGTCGGCAAGTACCCACGCAAAATCCTCGTCATTTATTCCGTAGGTAATGTGCGTGCCTTTCATCATGTCGCTGTATGTACGAAATTTGAAGTTGCCGCTGTAAACAAGATTGAAGCCCAACACTTCGCCGTGCGTGTAGGTTGCGCCGATGTCGGCAAGGTAAAGGAAACTGCTTTCTTCCGCCGAAGTTGCGCCGAGATTGCTGGACACTTCCTGTACGCCGTCAACAAGTTTGTTAGTAACGGCATTACGCTCCGCCGCCCAACGTCCGCTGAAATGCGTCAAATTGTAATTGTTGCGCGGAAGATCCAATTGCATACTCATTGCACGCGAAAGCGTCACGTCCAAGCCCGTTTTGTTGACAATTGTGTAGTTTTTGACAACAATATCGCAGTCGTCGAAAATAGTTATACGGTGCTTGACGTACAACTCGCGCGTACGTTCTTTCAGTAAAAATTCCACCGTCCGGCAGTTGTCGCCGTGCACCGAGGGCAAACCGTCAAGCGGTTCCGTGCCGTCAAATATGCGGTGAGATACATACAAAAAATCGGTAGCGAAACTGCCGTTTTCGCGCGCACAGATAACGGGTGCCCCGCGCTTGTCGCGGCGAGCATGCGGACTTATTTCCAACGGAGCGACATTTTGTTTGAAGCCGTCGGCAAACCAACGCTCCGAACCGATTGCAGGATCGTACACGTGGGTTTCGGCGTGCCCCTTTGGTGCCGTACGCATAGTGGTCGGATCGAAGTTGCGGATAGCCTTGCCGAAGTAGACCGTTTCAAGATACCCCTCGGTGTTGATGTACACCGCGTAATCGATTTTGCCGTTGGTCAATTTGACGACGTTACTTGCATTGTCGAATGTAATCATATATAATTCCGTCCTTTTTGTCGGATATGCCGACTTTCTCAAACTTATTATACCATAACAATCAAACTTGTTCAATCTCTAAATTATACATGATTGTGTCAAAATTGTACTTTTACGCTGCAAATCGATTACACTGTTCACATCGGAAGCGTAATTGTGACAAAGGGACTTGTCAGGCAAAACAATCGCACAAATATCCCGGCTACTCTTCCGCAACGTGGTTGTCACATCACGAAACGGCTTTCGCAAGAAAAACAAATGATTGCCGCATTAAACTTCTTTCCGTCTTGTAAATAAAAAATGACCGAACGTTTGCTTTTCGGTCATTTTTACATATTGGCGTTCCTGCAACATTTGCGCCCGACGCTTCGCCGACTATTTGGCAATTGCAAGCAAAAAGTTGCGGTTTTCAACTTGTCGGAATATTATTCTTCCGCAAATTCGTACTCGCCTGCGGTAAGCATTTTTTTACCGCCCGGCAAGATGACTTTTGCCGTCGTGTTGGCGGGAATTACGATTTTGTACGTCGTTTTGCCGTTTTGTCTTTCCCAGCCGCATGAAACTTTGCCGTAAACGCTTTGGTATTCGCACTCGGCAAAAGTAAACTTTCCGCCTGCTTTCGGCGCAATCGTAAACTCGTTTTCGCCCGACACTTTAATGCCGCACATATCGCCGAAAAGCCACTCGCAAACCGCGCCTTTACTGTAGTGGTCAAGCGAAGCGATTCCGCCTTGCGCCTCGGTGCCTTCCCAACTTTCCCAGATGGTGTTGGCGTGCATTTTCGGCATAAATAACCAGCCGGGCATCTGCTCGTTTTCGAGAAGTTTGTACGCATATTCCACGTCGATTTTTTCGAGAACGTACAAAATAAACGGCGTAGACAAAAATCCCGTACCGAGTCGCCAATCGTAATTGTCAAGGGCGGCTACAAGTCGATTTTCGGCAAATTTCGCTTGCTCCTCATTCAACAAATTCATATACAGCGGACGGACGAGTTTTGCCTGTCTGTCCGTGTCGAGCGAAAACTTAGGACATTCCAAAAGTTTGTTGTAGCCGATTTTCGCCTTTTCGGCGTATTCCGAAAAACGCTTTTTATCGTCCGTTTTGCCTAATACTTCGGCTATTTCAGCCATTGTCTGCAGCATGTAAACGATATACGCCGTCGTTTCTTCGGGGTGCGGACACGCAAAGTCCTTAAATCCGGTGATATGCACCTCGGTCGGTTCCGCCCACTCGCCGTAAGACTGACCGTAATTCGATATATACTTTTTGTATTTGCGGTCGATTCCCGTTCCTATTGCGGTCGGATACCACTTGCCAAGCGTTTTTATCTTGAAATCGGCATACTTCTTCATTGCGGCGTAACTGCTTTCCAGTATTTTTTTGTCGCCGTAACGTTTGTAAATACGGTACGGAATCAAAACGCCCGCGTCCGACCAACCCGCCGAGCCGTCCATAAAATTCATATAGAAATCTATTCCGCCCTTGGGGGTAATCTGACGGAATTTGCCGTTTTTCCGCTGTCCGTCGACCATATCGGAAACGTATTTCCTTGCGAACGGGGCGAAATTGAAAAGATACGACGCCGTATTGCAGAAGATTTGCGCGTCGCCCGTCCAGCCGTGCCGCTCACGCGTGGGACAATCGGTAGGTACGTCTGCGTGATTGTTTTTTGCCGACCAGCGCGTTGCTTCCACAAGTTTGTTCAGAAGTTCGTTACTGCTGTCGAATGAAAGAGTTTCTTCCATGTCGGAATACACCGCAATTGCAGTAAAATCTTCCTTTTTCCATTCCGCGTCGGACTCAATCAGAACGTATTGAAACCCGAAAATAGCAAATTTTGTCTTGTATTCGTTCAATCCGTCTTTGCAAAAATATTCGATTTGCTGCAACGGCGTAACTTTGGTGCGTTTTTTGTTGGCGCACTGAAAATTCTTTTGCGTAAATTCGCCGTTTTCGTCAAACATTTCGCCGAAGCGGAGTTTTATTTTTTGTCCTCTTTTAGCCGTTACGGCAAACGAAATATATCCCGCGATATTTTGCCCGAAATTGAGGACCTTTGCGCCGCCGGGCGTGGTAATAACCTGTTTAACGGTAAATCTTTCGTGTTCGGTAACGGGAACGTTGTTTGAAGAAACGGGCATAACGTCGCATTTCGTTTCCTTTGCAAAGCCGCTGTAAGAAGGCACGCGCCACGCCTCGACTACTTCGCCGTCCTTGTTGTCGGCAAAGCGGATTTTGCCGTCGTCCGACCACGCCCACGTCTTATCCGTGCCGACAATCGTTACTTTGCCCGACTTGTCGGTTATTTCGAGTTGGGCATACAGTTTGGTCTGCGTTCCGTATTGATTTTTCAGTCCCCACGCGCCGCAACTTCCGCGATACCAACCGTCGGCAAGTTCGACCGTAATGTCGTTTTCGCCGTTTCTAAGCAGCTTTGCAACGTCGTAAGTCTGCAACTGAATACGTTTTGTGTAATCGGTATGTCCCGGGGCAAGCACGAAATTGCCCACCCTTTGCCCGTTGATTTTTGCCTCGTAAAGTCCGCAGGCGGTGATATACAGCCTTGCTTTTGCAATGTTTTGCGCGGCGAATTGCTTTTTGAAACAATCGACGGGATAGCGTTTTTTCTTGTTTACGCGATATTTTCCACTGATCCATTTTGCGGTAAAATCGCTTGCCGACAAAAGTCCCGTTTCAAAAAATGCCGTTTCGGAAGGCTCGCCGTCTAAGTCATTTTCGTCCCGGAGCGTAACCGTCCATTCCACGCGTTCGCGTGATTTCAGTTTATGCGGATATTCCGCGTACATCGACGAAGAATTTACTTTGCCGCTGTCCCAAACGGTTTTTTCGTCAGACTTAGCAACGATACGATAAGCCGTCTGCTTTATTCCCCCGTCGCAGTTCCACATAAGTCGGGGATTTTGGATATCGATCCCTATCGGATTTATAAGATATTCGCATTTAAGATTGATCGCTTTCATATTTAATTCTCCCATCGAAATTCGTTCTTATAAATTTGCGTGCAATTACTGTCAGTGCCGAACTGCTTCATATAAAAATTGCTCCATTTTCGGCGTCCACCATTCAAGATAGCCTGCTTTTGTAGGGTGAATTTTATCCGCCATATAAAGCGCTCGCTGTTCACTCGTTATATCATTGAATGCCTCATCGGTATATAAGTCGATAACGCCTATGCCCTTAATCGTTGCAATTTTCTTAACGGCCGCCACCATTGCCGCATAACTATCGTTTTCATAATAAGCGTTGGTATAAAAAATAACAGGGCATTTCCAAGTTGTTTTTGCGTAATCGATAATTGTATTGATTGCGCCGCATACCGTTGTCGTGTCTGTGCTGTCTGTATTGCCAAGCGGTTTATTCTGCGAGGCGTCGTTCGTTGAAAGCTGACAGATAAACAAATCGAATTTTGCGTTTTTATCAATTTTCTTCATTCGACTAACGTATGAACCGCCGCCCGCACCCGTTGTTACGAGCGTCGTACCGCTTACAGCTTCTTTAACATAAGTCGTTCCGTTTCGCTTTGCAATAAACTCAACGAACGATTCCTGCAACGACGCCGCACCGTATGTAACCGACGAGCCGAGATAGCAAATATTCATACCTTTGAGCGGACTTTCTGCCAAAGGTTTAACGTTTTCTACACTGTACTTATCGGCATTACCCGGCAATTTACGAAATCGGATATTTGACATTTTATTAAACGGTCCCCACCCCACGAAATAGCCCGTAAAAATCAGTCCGAGCAATACTGCGATCATAAGTCCGCCAACGATTGATGACGATATAACAATTGCCTTTTTCTTTTTACTCATAGCCGCCTCCCCCTTACTTTTGTTTTGCCGCAAGTTCGGCTTGAATTTTGGCGCGGTAGGCTTCGCCGGCTTTCAGTTCGGCTTGCCATTCGCGTTCCTCTTTTTCGGCGCGAAGTTTTGCTTTTTGTTCGAGTGACGCACGTCTTTCGGGTGACAGCGCAGCCAGTTTCGCAGCTCTTCTTTCTTCCGCACGTTTTGTTTTTTCTGCGGTTTTTTCTTCTGCAATGCGCTTTTTCTCGGCGTGGTTGCGTTCTTTTTCGCTCATTTCCTGCTTATGAGCGGCGAGTTCTGCTTCGTAATTCAATCCCTTTTTAGTACATCTGACCTTCAATGCGGCAACAAATGCTTCCTCGTTTTCAAGCAAGTACTTTTCTTCGTCCTGCGCCGCTCTGATTTCGGGAGCGACCCATTCTTCACCTTTTGCCTCGGCGTCGGCTTGCTGATATTCACGGATTTTTGCCTGTTTCCTTGCAATTGTCTTTTCTACGTTCAGGAACAAAAGTAATACCGCAAGGATAATACCGGTTATGGTTTCCAATCCAACGAAAGCAAAAGTAATCATACTCTTAACCGCCGCCGACTGCGTTGCCGCAACCGTTACGCCGTCAACGATTTTGGGAGCGACGTATCCCGATGAAGAAAGCATCGCATTGAATACGCTTGTCGCCACGCCGACGGTGGAAACCGCAATGATGTTGTAAATGGACATCGCCGTTCCGTCGCAACGAATACCGCTCTTCCACTCGATATGGTCGAGTCCGTCGGCAAACAACGCCATAAACACATACGCACACGGAAGTCCGCCGATATTTTTGATAAACTGACCGATAATTACGATTACCATGTTTTCGGGAAACGCCCAGCAGATACCCGAGCCCAACGCATACAGAATAAAGCCTGCAACGGTAACATTACGTTTGCCGAACTTTTTAGCAAGCGGCCACACCGCAAAAATACCGATTCCCATAGGAATACCGCCGACCACCGACACGAGCGTTTGCGTTATTCCGTCGTTGTAACTGCCGAGAACATAGTTACAGTAATACACCAGTCCGAGATTTTTAAGCGAAGAAGCGAAGGTATAGATGAAGAAGTACACAAACATTATGAGCGTATATTTGTCCGTCAGAACGATCTTCAATTGCGTCAGAAACGTAATTTTCTTTTCCTCGTTTACCGCCTGTTCTTCGGTAACGCGCTCCTTCGTAAAATAGTATTCGAGAAGCGTCAAAGGAAGCGCCAGTACCGAGATAACGCCCATTACCACAATCCATTTAGTTTTGTCTACGCCGAGCATCGGCATAATAACCATCGGGAACACGAGCGCAACAAGTATTCCGCTCATCATAATGGTTGAAATCTGATTAAATACCGAAAGTCCGCCACGCTGAATGGTATTTCTTGTCGAAAGCGGGCACATCAGATTGTGGCTCATGTTGTAAATTGTGTACGCAAACGAGTAAAACAGGTTATACGAAACCATTACCCAGATTACCTGCACCGTTTCACTTGCCTGTGGCACGGTAAACAAAAGTACGCCGGTAATTGCGACAAGCGGAGCGGAAAGCAACAGCCACGAACGGGCCTTGCCCTGCTTGGTTTTGGTTCGGTCGATAATGTAACCCATCAGCACGTTTGTCGCCGCATCGATTATTTTTGAAACAAGCGGAAATACAACCAGAAACGCACCGCCCCATACGGTGGTCAGCTTCAGAACGTCCGTATAATAAACGTTAAGATACGTTGCAAGAACGGCGTTCAGAAGAAGCGCGCCACACGGTCCCAGAAGGTAGCCGAGCCACTTTTCTTTGTCGGTTACGCTTTGCGAGTGAACACGACTGTTAAATATTTTGCCGTCCAGTAATTTTGCTTTACTCATTTTTTTACTCCTTATCGCGATCGTTTTGATTTTTCGGAAGTGCCGCCGTCTTTACAGGCGAGCAAAAATCTTTGATTCCTTTGATTATGCGTCCGTTAGCCAGATCGACAAATCCTTGCGCAAAGTGGTACGGACAACTTTTCCCTGCGGACATTGACATCGTAATTATCGAATTACTTTCTAAAATCCGCTTCAGGAACATCGCGCCCTTTATTTTGTTGTCGCGTTCCCGACCATCGGGAAGTTTCAACGCCTTTTTCATGTCTTTTTTGGCGACGGACAAAACGGCGTTAAAAAGAATTTTTCCCATAAACGTTTTTTGAAGGTCGGTAAACCGACTTTCAAACGTTATCGGTTTAACTGGCGGAAGTGAAGGTATTTTCAGTCCGCTCGTTTTTTCAAACGCCTCGTCGGAGACTCTATCGGGCGAATTTTCATATATTTCGGAAACTTGTTTATCGTAAGGCGACGGAACGTTTTCACCGTTGATTTTTATCTTTTCGGACAATTTTACCGTTTCGCAGTCCGAGCAGAGTTGAAATTCGTATTCGCCCCTTTCGAGAACGTACCGTTTCTCTTTTACGTTGTAATAAGCAAGATCGGATTTGTTTACGGTAATTTTTATCTCTTTGCTTTCGCCTGCGTCAAGATAAACCTTGGTAAATCCGCGCAACTCTTTTTCGGGCTTATAAACGTCCGTTTTCGGCGCTTTGACGTAAAGCTCCACGATTTCCGCACCGAAACGGCTTCCCGTATTTGTAATCGTAGCCGAAACGGTTATGTCGTCGTCGTTTTCTTCAACTTTCATGCCAGAGTAGCCGAAAGTCGTATACGAAAGCCCTGATCCGAACGGAAAAGCAACTTTTTCAGTTGTTTTTTGATAGTATCTGTAACCGACGAATACGCTTTCCTTATAAACTTCGATAGGTGTTTTTGAAAAAGTTTCACCATACGGAACGTCGGAATAACTTTTTGCCCACGTTTCGGCAAGTTTGCCGCAAGGGTTTTTCTCGCCAAACAAAAGTTTTTTCGTGGCCTCACCGCCGCACTGTCCGGGCAGATACATATTGAGTATCGCCGCCGCTTTATCCGCAAACGGAAGTTCCACGGGCGAGCCGCCATACAAAACGACGACGATTTTTTTACCCGTTTTCATAACCGCGTCGACAAGGGCAAGTTGGTTTTCGGGCAAGCGCATGTTTTCTCGGTCGCCGCCTTCGCTTTCGACGTAATCGGTAAGTCCCGTAAACACAATCACAGTATCGTATTTTTCGACACGTTTCACCGCTTCGTCAATCAACGTTTCGTCTGCCGCAATCCGATTTTCTTTGTAGCCTTTGCAATAATCGTATTTCACGCCGGCATTGTCGAAAGCGTTTTTCGGAGTGGTCAGGAATGTTGGATTTATCATCGAACTCCCGGAACCCTGATAACGCATTTTTTCAAACAACTCGCCGACCACAAAATATGTTTTTTCGGCGGTAAGCGGCAACGTTCCGTCGTTTTTCATCAAGACGGCACAATCTTCCGCGATTTCCTCGGCTAAAAGGTCGTGTGCGGCAAAATCGGCTTGCTCCGTTTTTTGCCCCGCGTGTTTATAGACAAGTCTTAATACGTTTTCCACCGCTTTGTCGAGCGTTTCTTCGGCAAGCTCGCCCGATTTTATTCCGTCGATGATCCATTTGCGGCAGATGTCGGTATCGCCCGGCATTTCAATGTCTAGTCCCGCTTTCAGCATTTCGATTCGGTTGTGAGTTGCGCCCCAATCGGTCATAACAAGTCCGTCAAAGCCCCATTCGTTTCTCAAAATGTCGGTCAAAAGCCACTTATTCTGACTGCAATATGTGCCGCTAATCTTGTTGTAGGCACACATTACCGTTTCGGGTTTTGCCGCTTTTACCGCAATCTCAAACGCCTTTAAGTAGATTTCTCTCATTGCGCGTTCGTCACACACGCTGTCGCCCATAAAGCGATAGTTTTCGGCATTGTTAAGCGCAAAGTGTTTAAGCGAAACACCCGTTCCATTGCTTTGTATTCCGTTTATTTCCGCCGCGCCCATTTTTCCCGCGAGCAACGGATCTTCCGAAAAATACTCGAAGTTTCTGCCGGCAAGCGGGTTTCTTTTGATGTTTACGCCCGGCCCCAAAACAACGTTTATACCGTAGTGGCGCGCTTCGGCACCTATCGCCTGCCCCATTTTGCAAAGGTTATCTTCATTCCAGCCGCAAGCGGTAAGAGCCGCCGTCGGAAATGCGGTTGCAGGCTCGCTACCCGCAACGCCGTTATCTCCGCCCTGCTGCTGAACCCTCAATCCGTGCGGACCGTCCGACATACGGACTTGCGATATATCGAGTCTCGACACGGGATTGGTGTACATAAAATCCGTCCCCGCCACCAAGGCTGCTTTTTCTTCCGTCGTTAATTCCCTCAAAAGTTTCAAAATATCTTCCATTTTATGCTCCTTTTCGTTTTACAGTTAAATTATATCATTTGAATTGGCAGATTGCTTGCAAAATTGTTTGTTTTCTATTACAATTGTACTGAATTTTGTTTTGCGGAGTAAATATGAAAATAGACGATTTGAAATATCTGAGCACAACTATCGGCAATCTTGCAGGAGTACCTATCAGAATATACAAAAATAAAACAAAAATTTTTTATTATTCTTTTGTCAAATTGCCGAAGGATCCGATTATTCCGTACAATGAAAGAGTCCTTGACATTTCGGAGCATGTAGGCTACTTTATTACCCCGCGATTTCATTACTACGGAGTGGTAAATTCGGGAGAGTATAAAATCGTTCTGGGACCGTCGAGACAATGGACGGCAAACAAAACGGACTTAACCGAACTGGCTTTTGAGTGCGATGTTCCGCAGGACGAAACCGAAGAGTTTGTAAACGCAATGGAAAATCTTGTCGCTTTGCCGCTGGATAGTGTTTTGCAGACATTGTGTTCTGTCAATTTTGTTCTTAACAAAGAAAAGTTGTCTCTTGCAGACATTACCATTTACGACGACGAACAACTGAGGTTGTCTGAAAAATTGGATGCGGAACAAACGACGAAACACTACGATTCCGAAGTAAAATTATCAAACGACGAAGCGGTACACAATACGTTGACCCTTGAACAGACAATTATGAACTTTGTTCGCCACGGGGACGTTTCCGCCCTGAAGGAATGGATTAAAAGCGCGCCTGCAGTTCGCCCGGGAAAACTTTCGTCGGATACGCTAAGGCAATTAAAAAATACCTTTATTGTCACCGCAACGCTTGTTTCGCGTTCGGCAATACGTGGCGGAATGGATGCAAACGACGCGCTTTCGCTATCGGATGCATATATTCAAAAATGCGAGTTGCTTTCTTCTGTAGAGGCTATCGTAAATTTGCAGTTTCATATGGTACTTGAATACACAGAACGAGTAGAAAGATTAAAGCTCGGCAAAACCCCGACAAAACTTCTGACAGATATTGCAAATTACGTACAAAAACATTTGACGGAACCGGTCAATATAGAGGCATTGTCCAAAGCCGTGTTTGTTTCGAGAACACATCTGGCGGTAAAATTCAAAAAAGAAACGGGTATGACTCTTACAGAGTTTGTATTGAAAGAAAAAATCGAAGAAGGAAAACGACTCTTACGATACACCGACAAGTCGCTTTCGGCAATCGCCGCCTATCTCGGGTTTTCTTCGCAAAGTCATTTCTCAAACGTTTTCCGTAAATATGCGGGATGCCTGCCTTCGGAATATCGTCTCAAACACATTCATTAACGCAAGTAATGCCGTCCCTGCAAATACGAGACGGCATTTATTTATGAGTAAAATAAAGCACTCAATCATTCACTTGATCGAGTGCTTTTCGTTGATTTTGATTTTTGTGGAGTCTACGGCGAGAAACAGACGTTTGGTGACGGCAAAAGGATTGTCAAGTACTGCCGTTACGTAGCGGTCAAAGCCATGCACTTCGGCAAACACCACTGTTTTTGTCGCACCGTATTGCACGTTGAGCACGTGACGGACTGCAAATTGCTTCTTGTCCGAAGTAATTGCAAAGCAGTCGGGCTCAAACACAAGTTGCGCTGTTTTGACACGAGGCAAAGCAAACGGCAACGTCAACTTTGTGCCGCCGACGGCAACAACGCCTTTTGCCGCATCAAGCACCCGAGTTTCCGCAACATTCGGGTACACACGGTAGTCGGCAACGGCAACGTTGCCTTCGGCTGTAAAAAATTGTACATCGGCAATATTTACCGACAGCAGCACCATTGCGCCTACAACGGCTTTTTTATGCGAAAAATCATCGAAATTTTCAATACGTATAGTGATTTTCATGTCAAAACACTTGCATACGACGCGTTTTTCGTCGGCATAAATCACGCTTGCGACAAAGGTAAGTTTGTCCGTCGTTCTTTCCGCATCGACACCGAAACTGCCCGTAATTTTGTCCGCCATGCACACTGCAAAACCGTCACCCGTTTGCACTACGCCGTCGGCAAGTTCACCGAGGGCAAAGGCTTTGCCGTCAATGGCCACGGCGTTTTTGCCTACGTTGCACGGAATACACACTTCGTAAATTTGTCCGCACACGGCGTTGCCGCCTTCGTCAAAAAACGCAACTCTGTTGCCGCTGCCGGCAATGGTAACTTCCTGTCCGATGTCGGCGCACAGCGTTGCCTGTATGTACGCGCTAAGCGGCACTTCGACTTCGTCCGTCCGCACAAATCCGTCGCAAACAACGCCCTGTCGTGCGTTACAGTTTTCCAGGCAAATCTGCGCTACTTCAAGCGTGCGCGGTGACAGAAAAACGTCCTCGGTATTGCCGAATTGTAACGCCCGTCCGCCGCTCATTACAAGCGTTTTGTTGCCGAGAGCCATTGCGTCGGCAGCATTGTGCGTAACGTACAAAAATATGCTGTCGGGGTAAGACTGTCTGGTCTGCAAAATCAAGGACTTGTACACCGCCTTGCTTTCCGCGTCCAGGTTGCTCAGCGGCTCGTCAAACAGCATTATTTTCGGGCGTCTGACAAGTGCTCGCGCAATGGCGGTCTTTTGCCGCTGACCGTAACTCAGTTCCTTCGGGAAGGCGTTCTGAATGTCCTCCAAGCCCGTTTTACGCAAAATTTCCCACACTACGGCACACTTCTCATCGTATGTTCCGCGTTGTTTTTTCAGTGCGAAAAGTACGTTTTCAAACACCGTCATGTTGGGAAACAGCGAAAATTCCTGCGAAACAAGGGCAACGTTGCGTTGCTGCACCGCCACATTGTTCAGCACTTCGTCGTCGCAATACAACTCACCGCTTGTAAGCGGTTCCACACCTGCAAGGCATTTCAGCAAGGTTGTTTTGCCACACCCCGACTGACCCATTACGTTGACAAAGTCACCGTCCGATGCCTCGAAAGACAATCCGCACAATGCCGTCGCTCCGTCATAGTTTTTACACAGATTTTTTGCAATCAGTTTCATAGTCGTCACTTAACTTCCGTCGGTTCGCTTGCTTCGTCGCCGTCATTGCCGCTGTCGCCGCTGCGGTCGTCGTTGCTTTTTTCGCCAATGTCGCCGCTCTTTCCGCTTCCCGTTACGTCAATCGGCGCAAGCCCCTTGCGGTAAAAGTCAGGGTAATTTTGTCTGTTGATATGGTTGTCGAACACGCTGTTGGTAAACAAATGCCACACCTCTGCCGTGTGCACAAAACCGAACACCGCAAGCAGCAGATACACGACAAGCCACATCCACACCGAGCCGACAATACACAAAACAACAAGCGGCAACACAGTAATGCACAGCACGCCGAGGGTTTTCCAAAAGTACTTTACGGCAAGCAGAAAGGAATTTTTGACCGCCGTAAACAGCGACATTTTGTAGGTGGAACACAAGTTGAGCATAAACACCAGTCCGCAACGAGATCTACCCTCTTTCCCTACCCGACGCTCTTCCGATCTCATACAGCAGCACTTTTTGTACCGCGTCGAACACCGAAAATGACAGCGCGACAAGGGCGAAATCAAACAGACAGCACAGCAGCGACGTCACAAGCCCCGTTACGGCAAACTGCGCCCACGAGGACCTGACGCCCTTGAAAAACGTTCTCGTCGTCGCGCAAGGCACACCCCAACTCATGTTGCGCACGGTGTAGGCAATGCCCGCAAACCCGACAAAGGCGACAACGCCGAAACATACCGACAGCGGATAACACATTGTAAGCAAAAAACGTATATACGCCTGCGTGCCGTCGGCAGTTGTCAAGTCAAACCGCGCGCCGTAGGACAGGCAAAGCATGTTCCACGCCAAAAGCGGCAGACAAAACAGCAACGTCCACCAGTTGGCGACAAGCAACTTACCCCACTGCGTGCGGATAAGCCGTTTGTACACCTGCGCCCTGGTGCGCGGCAAATCTTTCGGCGAAAAGTCCTTTTTGTCACCGTCGCCGTACATCATTTTGTTGAAAAATTCCGACATAAGTTACTCCTTACCCGTCCCTTACGGCAACAAGCATGCTTTTGCACAAACAAGCAGGCTGCCGACAACGCTACATTCACGGGCAACCGCTACTGTAAATGATACCACATTATGCGCCGCGTTGCAAGCGGAAAAAAAAATACTCGCTTTGTCCGATGATATTTGCCTCAATAATTACAAAAAAAAAAGCATACGTATGAGTAAAATCGATACAAAATCAATCTGCCATACGTATGCCGCGGCTTAATTTATGCATTTAAGTAAGTCAGTATATGCCTGCCGGTCAAATGGTGTCGGGGCGTATCTGCCCGTCCTGCGATTGTAGCAAATGCGCCCGTCGGTGCAGCAAACGTCGTTTTGAATTTTGTCGGGCACCGCTACGCCGCCTGCCGTAATTTGCTTAATCGGTACGTAGTCGGCTATTGCCTGCGGATCCTGCGCGATTGTCAGGTACAAATATACTCATGATGTTTTTACGTTACATTCACAGCCGCTTTGCCTAACGTTTTGCAACGGTTATTCGTTCTTTTGCAGTTCGTCCTTCAGCAGCAGTATGAATATTCCGCCCTGGACGGTACGGTTCTGGAAGTCCTTGATAAGCCCGCCGTCAACGTGGTACAAATCGCTGAAAGGCACACGGCAAGGCGACGTCCGCAAAAACTCGGCAACGCCCTTGTACAGCGCACGCTGCTTGGCGCGGTCGTCGGTCAATGCGCAGGTGTACAAAATCCAGTCGGTCTTGGTAAGGTCGTATCTGTTGTCCAGTGCAACGCTCAGTTTGCCTGCGCGCGACGTGTAGTAGTCCATTTCCCTTTCACGCATTTCTTCACTGAACAACCCGAAGCCGAACAATACGTCGTAAGCCATGTTGTACTTCAAGCCGTATGTACTTTCGTCGCTGTCGTATGTAAGGGGCAGATGGTTCACCCCGTCAAAATGTCTGTAAAACTCATCGAGATACTCGGCAAGACGTTTCTCGGCGCGTTGTTCGTCGTCGCCGTGTCCAAGCCGCTTTGCAACAAGCGCAAAACACTTAATCGCCACAATTGCCTTTGCCGACAGATTGACGTTTTTGTCCAACCGTTCCACAAAGTCGTCGGTGCAAAGTTGCCTTTCGGGTACCAGTCCTGCGTGGTCAAGGTAGTCGTACCACGTTTTCAGCATGTCGTAGTTGTCGCGCAAAATTTTGTCGTCGCCTCCGCAACGCACCGAAGCATAGGCGGCAATAATCATATTGCTGCATTCCTCGATGGGCATCTGGCAGTCGAAGTTGTAAATTTCGGCGTTTTGAGGATACTGATACACCATCGGGTGACTGACGATAATGCCGCTTTGACGGTTGCGACGGAACATGTTGGACACAAATCTGTCGTTTTTGTCGGCGTTGGCCTTGACGGCGTACATCTGTCCCAAACAATACGGGTAGGTTCCCGCGTCGTGCGGCGCAAAGTCGTACTTCCACACGGGCAAACGAGATCGGAAGAGCGTCGTGTAGGGAAAGAGTGTAGATCTCGGTGGT
>OGMF01002141.1_pt1 | contig 17445 bp, 17 predicted proteins | sample 1572921 | NCBI WGS metagenome assembly OGMF01 (sample SAMEA2581919, study PRJEB24529) | metagenome | biome: Human gut stool | place: China | collected 2011
CCCGCGACCCCGACCTTGGCAAGGTCGTGCTCTACCAACTGAGCTATTTTCGCATCTGTTTAAAGAACTTTTTTTGTTTTGCGAGTGCAAATATAAGGCGTTTTTTAGTTTGTACAAACATTTTGTAAAAAATAATTGGATATAATTGCTATATTTGTCGTGTTTTTAAATGCAAATGATAGATGACTGGTCAGAGAAAAAAGAGAATTGCAGGCTCCTATTTTGTGTCAACACTCAGTATATCACTGGTTTTGGTTGTCGTTGGTATTTTAGTGTTCATTTTGCTGAATGCAAAATTGGTTTCTGATCATGTAAAACAAAATATCGGTTTTTCTATTATTGTCAAGGATAATGTAAATGAAGCCGAGATCAAAAAGATGCAAAAGATTCTGGACACAAAGCCTTTTGTCTCGTCTTCGGTATTTATTAGTAAAGTGGAGGCTGCCCGTGAATTTAAAGAGGAGTTGGGGGAAGATTTCGAGGGCGTATTGGGGTATAACCCGCTTTTGCCTTCGGTAGAAATCAAGCTGAATCCCGTTTACGCCAATAACGATTCCTTGACTGTTATCGAGAAGAGCTTATTAAAAAACGAATTGGTGCAGGAGGTGTCTTATCAGAAGTCTTTGGTGCATATGATCAATGAAAATGTTCGGCGTATCAGTCTGATCCTGTTGATAGCAGGGGCTGCACTGATGCTGATTTCTTTTACCTTGATCCGGAATACCATCCATTTGTCCGTATATTCGCAGCGTTTTCTGATTAAAACGATGCAGCTTGTCGGGGCAAAACCTTTCTTTATTTGTAAGCCTTTTATTCAAAATAGTGTTTGGTTCGGTTTCTTTGGGAGTATGATCGCTAATCTGATTCTTTTGGCTGCCATATTCTTTTTGCAAAAAGAAGTGGGGAGTGTGGTCAATCTGATGAATAAAGAATTGATCATTATCATGGTTGCTTTTGTTATGGTTTGCGGTATATTGCTTTCTTTGGTTTCTTCCTGGATGTCGGTTGCCAGATATCTGAATAAAGACATGAACGATTTGTACAATTAAAACAAAACTAAAAATATGGTGAAGAATAATTTGAAAAATACTACTTCCGGAAAAAAGATCGATTTCCCGATTCCTGTGAGTAGTTATAAGATGATTTTGATCGGTTTCGGGATCATCATTCTGGGATTTATTTTGATGATGGGGGGAGGTTCCGATAATCCGGCTGAGTTTAATTATGATATTTTTAGTTTCCGTCGGATCACGCTGGCTCCGATTGTGGTGTTGATGGGTTTTGGATTTGTTTTTTGGGCGATTATGCGGAAGCCTAAAAAGGAAATGGAAGAAGGGACGAAAGATTAGGTATAAAATTGTTGGATAAGAAATGATGACTTGGTTAGAAGCATTGGTCCTCGGATTGATTCAGGGATTGACAGAATTTTTGCCCGTTAGTAGCTCCGGGCATCTTCAGATTTTCAGTACGCTTTTCGGCATACGGGGAGAAGAAAATCTGACTTTTGCAGTGGCCGTTCATGCGGCGACCGTTTGTAGTACGATTGTGGTGTTGCGGAATGAGATTTGGGATCTTTTGAAAGGTCTTTTTCGGTTTTCCTGGAATCCGGAAACCATTTATATTGCCAAAATCGCATTATCTATGATTCCTGTGGCTATTGTGGGTGTTTTCTTTAAAGATTATGTGGAAGCTCTCTTCGGTTCCGGATTATTGGTCGTGGGAGTTGCTCTTTTAATTACTGCCTGTTTGTTGGCCTTTGCTTACTACGCTCGTCCCCGTTTAAAGACGGATATATCTTTTCGGGATGCTTTTATCATCGGAGTGGCTCAGGCTTGTGCCGTATTGCCTGGTTTGTCCCGTTCCGGTTCCACCATCGCTACGGGGATTCTACTGGGGAATAATAAAGAAAATGTAGCGAGATTTTCTTTTTTGATGGTGTTGGTACCTATCTTGGGAGAGGCTTTTCTGGACATGATGAAAGGTGGTTTTGCACCTGCAGAGAGCGGTATTTCGATGTTGGCGCTGGTTGTCGGTTTCCTGGCTGCTTTTATTTCCGGATATATAGCTTGTAGCTGGATGCTGAATCTGGTGAAGAAAGGAAAGTTGATCTGGTTTGCCGTATATTGTTTTGTAGTAGGCATTATCATTTTGTTTGTTCATTGAGAGCAGTGAAAACGGGCTTGTGATAGAATGATTTTTACGCTTGTTCGGTTTGGTTCGAAAATATAAAAATTGTGTGTAAGATATTGTTTAATGAAGAAGGTGATTTTCATTCGGGTGCTCTGATTCTGGTAGATAAACCTCTGAAATGGACTTCTTTCGATGTCGTGAATAAAATTCGTTGGTGTTTGAAGTCTGCTTGTGGGAAGATCAAAGTGGGACATGCCGGAACTCTGGATCCTTTAGCGACGGGTTTGGTGATTGTTTGTACCGGAAAGTGGACGAAACGGATTGAAGATTATATGGCTCAGGAAAAAGAATATGTGGCGACGCTATGTTACGGGGCTGTGACTCCGTCTTTCGATTTAGAGACTTTGCCGGAAGGGGATTTCCCTTATCGGCATATCGATCGCCCTTATTTAGATCGGGTACTGGAGCGGTTTCGGGGAGTCATTACTCAGGTCCCTCCGGCGTATTCTGCTATCCGGGTAGATGGTGACCGGGCTTATAAAAAGGCGCGCAAAGGGAATGAGATCGAGATGCCTGCACGTCAAGTGGTGGTGAATGAATTGGAGGTCATCGATTTTAATCTTCCTGATTTAACGTTAAGAATCAATTGTAGTAAAGGGACTTATATCCGGTCTTTGGCCAACGATATCGGTCAGGCCTGTGAGAGTGGGGCTTACTTGGCAGGTTTACGCCGCACAAAGATCGGAAGTTTTCAGGTGGAAGATGCAAATAAAATGGAGGATTTGGTTGCGTTTTTACAAACAAAGTTGTAACTTGCGCCGTTTATTAGGCCAGGGGTATTTCCATAAAGACAGAAGGAGATATTCCAATGTTTTGTTGGTATAAACCAGGATGTTAAAATGACTTGATAAGAGTTTAATTTAAATAGTGCAGAGATGAAATTATCAAAATTCAGATATAAGTTACCGCCGGAATTAATCGCTCAACATCCTTCTGCTAATCGGGACGAATGTCGTTTGATGGTAGTCGACCGGAAGACAGGAACGATCGAACATAAGGTATTTAAGGATGTTATCGATTATTTTGATGAGAAGGATGTATTCGTTTTCAACGACACCAAGGTTTTTCCGGCCCGTTTATATGGGAATAAGGAAAAAACCGGTGCTGAAATCGAAGTCTTTTTGTTGAGGGAATTGAATCAGGATCTGCGGATTTGGGACGTTTTGGTGGATCCGGCACGAAAGATCAGAATCGGTAATAAATTGTATTTCGGGGAAGACGATAGTTTGGTTGCCGAAGTCATCGACAATACCACCTCTCGTGGACGGACGTTGCGTTTCTTGTTCGACGGAGAATACGATGAGTTTAAGAAGTTGCTGTATGGCCTGGGCGAGACTCCGCTGCCGCGTACGATTACACGTAAAGTGGAGCCGGAAGACGAAGAACGTTATCAGACGATCTTTGCCCGCTATGAAGGAGCTGTTGCTGCCCCGACAGCCGGTTTGCATTTTAGTCGTGAGCTGATGAAGCGCATGGAAATCAAAGGAATCGATTTTGCTTATATCACCTTGCACGTTGGCTTAGGGAATTTTCGGGAAGTGGATGTAGAAGATCTGACAAAACATAAAATGGATTCGGAACAGATTATTGTGGGGGGGGATACCGTGAAAATTGTCAATGATGCGAAAGACGAACGCCATAAGATTTGTGCAGTAGGCACGACCGTTGTACGGACGTTGGAAAGTTGTGTAACGACCAAAGGCCGTTTGACCGAATATGATGGATGGACAAATAAATTTATTTTCCCTCCCTATGATTTTAGTGTGCCGGATGCTTTTATTTCTAATTTCCATTTACCTTATTCGACTCTTTTGATGATGGTGGCTGCTTTCGGTGGTTATGATCTGGTGATGAAAGCTTATGATCTGGCCGTAAAAGAGAAATATCGGTTCGGTACTTACGGAGATGCGATGTTGATTATTTAGATATATTTCCCCGAAAGGGATGGCATAGGACAGGTTATGGGTTTGAGGATGTGTTTTTAAACCTGTAATCTGTTTTTTTATGTAACGTTAAACTCAATATACCCTGGAGAATTAAAAAAAAGATGAAACGATGAGAGTCTTTAGATTAACTGTTATTGTCGGGATTTTGACCTTGTTCGTACAGTGTGCTTCAGTGCCTTTGACCGGGCGGAAGCAAGTGATACTCCTGCCCGAAAGTGAAATGATGCAGATGAGTCTTACTTCGTATGGAGATTTTTTAAAAGAAAATAAGTTATCTACCCGTACAGACGATACCCGTCGCGTGAAGGAAGTGGGGACGCGGATTGCTGCCGCTGTAGAAGCTTACTTGAAATCTCAGGGATTGGAAAAGCAGATCGAAGGGTACCAGTGGGAATTCAATCTGGTACAGAGTCCTGAAATGAATGCCTGGTGTATGCCCGGAGGGAAGGTGGTCGTGTATGAAGGAATTTTGCCGGTTTGTGAAAATGATGATGGTTTGGCTGTTGTGATGGGACATGAGATTGCTCATGCGATTGCCCGGCATGGAAACGAACGGATGAGTCAGCAGATGTTGATACAGGCTGGAAGTACTGCTGCTGCATACGCTTTAAAAGAAAAATCGGAGCCGACTCAGGCACTCTTGGGGACTGCTATCGGTTTAGGGGCTAATTACGGTGTGATCTTGCCTTTTTCGCGGAAGCATGAGTTGGAAGCCGATCGTTTGGGATTGATTTTTATGACGATTGCCGGATATAATCCGGAAGAGGCCTTTCTGGACCCGGATGGCTTCTGCAGGATCGGGACAAAAACCACCGGAGTTTATGTCTACACACCCTTCGGATGCCCATCGTATAGAGCAGATAAAAGCATTGATGCCTGAGGTTTTGAAATATAAAAAATGAGGATAAACCCGGCTTTACCTGGGGGTGAAATGATCAAGGTGTAAAAAACAGGGATTAAAGAACAGAGGAAATAGATCCGAATCTTTAATCCCTGATTTTTTTAGAGCTTACTAGCGTCGATCAGAAGTTCTTTGTTGTATTCTCCCTTAGCCAGTTTTTCTGCCACATTCTTGAATGCCTTGATGGTATATTTTACATCTTCGAGTGTATGCATAGAAGTCGGAATCAGGCGGAGCAACAATTGTCCTTTCGGAATAACCGGATATACGACGATCGAACAGAAAATATTGTAATTTTCACGCAGGTCGAATACGACTTGCATTCCTTCGGCAACACTACCGGAAAGATATACCGGAGTAACCATCGAGTTGGTGATACCGATATTCATACCGTCTGCTTTAAGACCGTTTTGTAAAGCATGAGCGATGGTCCACAACTTTTCGCGTCTTTCCGGTTGGCTTTTCAGCATCTCGAGACGTTTGATCGCTCCTTCGACCATCGGCATAGTCAGGGATTTTGCGAACATTTGTGAACGCATGGTATAACGTAAAGACATACATACATCTTCATCTGTGGCGACGAAAGCGCCGAAACCTGCCATAGCTTTGGCAAAAGTACCGAAATAAAGGTCCACTTTATCCTGAACACCGAAATGTTCACCTGTACCGGCACCTGTCGGTCCCATTGTTCCGAATCCATGGGCATCGTCGACCAGCAAGCGGAAATTGAATTCAGATTTTAAAGCAGTGATTTCATCTAATTTACCTAAATCTCCTGCCATTCCGAATACGCCTTCTGTAACTACCAGAATACCTCCACCGGTAGTCGCTACATATTTCGTGGCATGTTCGAGCTGTTTGCGCAGGCTGCTCATATCGTTGTGTACGTATACATAACGTTTGGCCGGCGACAGACGCAAACCGTCCATGATACAAGCATGGGACTCCGCGTCATAAACGATACAGTCGAAACGTGAAGTCAGTGAGTCGATGATAGAAATCATGCCCTGATAGCCGAAATTTAACAGGAATGCATCCGGTTTACCGACGAAATCGGCTAACTGTGATTCCAGGTATTCATGACGGGAAGTCTGACCGCTCATCATACGGGCTCCCATCGGGTAAGCCAGCCCCCATTGAGCGGCTGCCTCTGCATCGACTTTCCGGACTTCCGGATCGTTTGCCAGACCGATGTAGTTGTTCAAACTCCAATTTAACACTTCTTTCCCGCGGAACATCATCCGGGGACCGATTTCTCCTTCCAATTTCGGAAATGCGAAATAGCCGTGTGCTTCTTTGGCATACTGGCCGATATTACCTCTTTGTTTTTTTACTCTTTCAAAAATGTCCACGTCGATAATATTTTGAAAATTTGTAGAATACTGTATTTTAACTTGGCAAAAGTAATAAATAAAGGTAAAAGGTAAAAGGTAAAAGGTAAAAGATGTACCATAATACGTATAATTACTTAGAGTAGGAAGAAGAATGCGTATGAAGGGTTAGTGAAAAGTGGAGAGTAAATATTAAAAATACTTGAAAGTAGTGAAGCTCAGAAAAGTTTTTACCTTTTACTTTTTACTTTTTGTTTTTTCCTCTATCTTTGCATGATGCAAAAAAAGCGTTCCGTTTATGAAGAAATTTTGGGGATTTTTACTGGTAATTGTGCTTATGACGTCTTGCGGGGAGTATCAAAGCCTGCTGAAAAGCAATGATTACAACCTGGTCTATAAAAAAGCGATCGAGTATTATAACAAGGGCGATTATCAGAGAGCAATGAATTTGTTGGATGGTGTCCGTTCTGTATTTGTCGGGCAGGCAAAAGCTCAGAATATTGCTTATTACCGGGCTTTTTGTAGTTATAATATGAAAGATTATCAGATTGCCTCCGATTTATTCAAGCAGTTTATCCAGACTTATCCGGAAAGTTCATTTGCTGAAGAATGTCTTTATATGATGGGATTTTGCGATTATAAAGCTTCCCCGAAACCACGTTTGGATCAGCAGGTTACCGAAAAAGCTATCCGGGAATTCCAGCTTTATCTGAGTCGTTATCCGTATAGTATGCGAAAAGATAAGGTAAATACCTATATGGATGAAATGCGGGATAAGCTTTCTTACAAAGCTTATTTGAGTGCGAAAAACTATTACCTGCGTGAACATTACAAAGCGGCTGTTATCAGTTTGCAGAATTGTCTGAAGGATTATCCGGGCTCCAAATACCGGGAAGAGATTATGTATATGTTGTTCGTATCGAAATATCAGATGGCGGTGAATAGTGTCGAAGATAAGAAAGTGGAACGATATAACAATGCCCGGGAAGAGTATTATTACTTTGCCGATGAATATCCGAACAGCAGATATGCTGCCGACGTAAAGAAGATGTATGAGGATATCGAGGCCTATTTGGAAAATTATAAGTTCGAAGATTAATTAGATAAATATTAATACATAAATCAATTATGGTAGATTTTAAAAAGGTGAAAGCACCTAATAACACCATTACACGGAACCCTGCCGTATTGGCTGCAAAAGCCGATAATAATATTTATGAGGCTGTGGCCATTATTGCCAAAAGATCTAATCAGATTGCCGTCGAGATGAAGGAGGAACTGAGTCGTAAGTTGCAGGAGTTTGCTTCTTATACCGATAATCTGGAAGAGATTTTTGAAAATCGGGAACAGATTGAAATCTCCAAATTTTATGAGCGGATCCCAAAACCGGTGCTTATTGCTACCCAGGAATTCGAAGATGGGCAGATCTATTTCAGAAATCCGGCAACGGAGAAAAAAACAGAAGAGAAAAAATCGCTCTAAACAGTGATTTTAATGTACAGTTTTGTAAATGTACCAATGTACCGATAATAAGGAGGATACATTGGTACATTTTTAGTTAATAAGAAAACTCGTAATTCATAAATCTAGAAATAATTGTTTTTTCACGATGTTGAAAGGAAAGCATATTATCGTTGGGATAACCGGTAGTATAGCAGCATATAAAGCGGCTTCTCTGGTGCGTCTGTTAGTGAAAGAAGGGGCAGAAGTAAAGGTGGTGATGACGGAATTGGCCAAACAATTTATTACTCCATTGACTTTGGCTACATTGTCCAAACATCCGGTGATGGTAGAGTTTTATAATCCGGAAAACGGAGATTGGCATTCTCATGTGGATATGGGGCTTTGGGCCGATTTATACCTGATTGCTCCGGCGACAGCGAATACCTTGGGAAAGATGGCCCACGGTATAGCCGATAATTTGTTGCTGACAACCTATTTGTCGGCCAAATGTCCGGTAATGGTTGCTCCGGCGATGGACCTGGATATGTATCGTCATCCTGCTACCCGACAGAACCTGCACATTCTTCAAAGTTACGGGGTTCGGGTGATCGAGCCTGCTGCCGGTGAACTGGCAAGCGGTTTGGTGGGCAAGGGAAGAATGGCTGAACCGGAAGAGATCGTCGCTTCTATCCATCGTTATTTTGAACGACAGGGTGATCTGCTGGGTAAAAAGGTATTGTTGACGGCAGGGCCTACTTATGAAAAGATCGATCCGGTCCGTTTTATCGGGAATTACTCTTCGGGTAAGATGGGGTTTGCCTTGGCTGAGGAGTTCGCTGCCCGGGGAGCTGAAGTGGTTTTGGTCGCCGGACCTGTTTCCCGGCAAACCGAACATCCGGCGATTCGGCGGATAAATGTAGAATCGGCTGCGGAGATGTTCGAACAGGTGATGAACTATGCAGAAGACAGTCATATTATCGTTTCCTGTGCGGCTGTGGCCGATTTTACTCCCGACCGGAAGGCAGGCCTGAAGTTAAAAAGAGGGGAAGAAGAGCTGGTGTTGAAATTGAAGCCGACCTGTGATATTGCGGCCGAATTGGGGCGCCGGAAACAAAAGGGACAGGTATTGGTGGGGTTTGCCCTCGAAACGGACGATGAAACAGGAAATGCCCTGCGGAAACTGCACAAAAAGAATCTCGACCTGATCGTTTTGAATAGTTTGAAAGATAGCAATGCCTGTTTCGGTTATGATACCAACAAGGTGACTATCATCGACCGGAATGAGGTGCAATGGCAATATGAACTGAAAAGTAAAAAGGAAGTCGCTCACGATATTGTCGATCGGATCGTACAGTTGGGGTGAGGGTTACGGCTATTTTTCGGAATTTTTCATTTTTGAGCGATAAAAATTTTACGGATATAAAATTTTTATATACTTTTGAGCTCTGATATGAAATCAGAACATCTGTATATCGGAATTTTTAAACATACTGTCGAGCATTTCAGACAGAATCGCCGATTTATTGATAAAGATTTATTAAACCAACATTGTCGTTAGACTTGTTGGTTTTTTTTTGTCTGTTAGTCAACAAACATTAAATATAGCGATATGAACACACACAGCTTAGTATCCATCGAAGATTACAGCAAAGAAGAGATTCTGGAAGTACTGAAACTGGCTTCTGAATTCGAAGCCAATCCGAATCAGCGTTTATTGGAAGGTAAAGTAGTGGCTTCCTTATTTTTTGAACCTTCTACCCGTACCCGGTTGAGTTTCGAGACTGCGATCAACCGTTTGGGGGGGCGTATTATCGGTTTTACAGATGCTTCTTCTTCGAGTGTCACCAAGGGAGAGACTCTGAAGGATACGATCAAGATGGTAGATAATTATGCTGACTTGATCGTGATGCGGCATCCGGTAGAAGGGGCTGCTAGATATGCCAGTGAAGTTGCGGTTCATCCTGTGGTAAATGCCGGAGACGGAGCAAACCAACATCCTTCGCAAACAATGCTCGATCTTTATTCTATTTACAAAACTCAGGGGACTTTGGAAAATTTGGATATTTGTATGGTCGGGGATTTGAAATACGGACGGACGGTCCATTCTTTATTACAAGCTATGAGTCATTTCCATCCGACGTTCCATTTTGTCGCTCCTGAATCCTTGCAGATGCCGGAAGCTTATAAACTGCATTTAAAAGCATTGAATATCCCTTATTATGAACATACCGAACTGGACGAAGTGATCGGTAAAGCCGATATTCTGTATATGACCCGTGTACAACGGGAACGATTCGCCGATCCATTGGAGTACGAAAAAGTAAAAAATGTGTATATCCTGAGAAATGCCATGTTGGCTAATGCAAAAGAGAATATGCGTATCCTGCATCCGCTGCCTCGTGTAAATGAGATCGATGTCGATGTGGATGAAAATCCGAAAGCTTATTACTTCGAACAAGCCCGTAACGGTGTGTTTGCACGGCAGGCTATTATTTCCAAGGCTTTGGGATTGAAATAATGGAGGATTTGCAATTTACGGTTTAGGATAAAATCGTAAATCGGAAACCAAAATGTTGAAATTATAAATAGGATTTATTATGGCAAAGAAAGAATTACAAGTAAGCGCTATAGAAAACGGAACAGTGATCGACCATATTCCGGCAGATAAATTATTCGATGTGATCAACGTATTGGGAATCACTGGTATGGATAATGCAATGACCTTCGGCGCTAATTTGAAGAGTAGTAAATTGGGAAAGAAAGCAATCATCAAAATCTGGGATAAATTTCTGGAAGATGATGAAGTAAACAAATTAGCTTTGGTCGCTCCTTCTGCAAAAATCAATATCATCCGGGATTATGATGTCGTGGAGAAAAAGACAGTTAATGTACCGGAAAAGGTTGAAGGAATCGTCAAATGTATGAATCCCAAATGTATTACCAATCACGAAAAGGTAAGAACGAAGTTTACCGTAGTCAAGGATTCACCGATCGTCCTGAAATGTCATTATTGCGAAAAATTGACCGATCAGGAACATATGGAAATGAATTAAAAAGCTAAAAGCAAAAAGCTATAGGCACTTAAGAGAAATTCTTTTTTTTGCCTATAGCTTTTTGCCTTCTAACCTATATTTTACCTGATATAAATTTCCAGTATTTCAGCTTCTGTTTCCGGTATTAAAAACAGGTTTTTTAGGATTGCAGGGACTAATATGGTTTCTCCTTTATTTACTTTCACGGTTTTATCGACATCGTAGACCAGGGTAAAATTACCTTCCAGACACATATAAATAACGAAAGAGTCCAGCTCGATATAATCTTTTTCTACTTCTTTGTCGAATTTCAGATAATTTGTCGTAAAATAATTACAGCTGACCAGTTCTTCGGTATGATTTTCGTGCTGATGATAATGGATGCTGTGCTGTTTTTGTTCACAGAAATTGATCACATCGGTAGCTAATTCGGTATGCAGTTCTCGTGGATTACCGTTCTTATCCCGCCGGTCATAATCGTAAATCCGGTAGGTGATATCCGATGTTTGTTGTATCTCTGCGATATAACAGCCTTTGCAGATAGCGTGTACCGTACCTGCCGGAATGAAAAAACAGTCTCCTTTTTCGACTTTCTCGGTGTTCAGCAGAACAGGCAGTGTATGATTGTGCAGGGCAGTAAGGTATTCCGATTTGTCGGTATCTTTATTGAAACCCATAATCAGTTCGGCATCCCGGTCAGCACCTACCAGGTACCACATTTCTGTTTTTCCATAGGCGTTATGACGGGCTTTTGCGGTTGCGTCGTCCGGGTGTACCTGGATGGAAAGATTGTCCCGGGCATCGATGTATTTGATTAACAAAGGAAATTCAATACCGAATTTTTCATAGATTTTATCTCCTACCAGATCTCCCATATAGATTTCAGTCAGTTCTTGCAGGGAATTCCCTTCGAGTGCCCCTTCGGATACGACCGAGATATTATCTTGTACTCCTGAAATTTCCCAGCTTTCGCCGATAGATTCTTTTACTTTCGGGTCGTTACTTTTGTAAGCTAGTTTGTCTCCGCCCCAGATCGTTTGTTTGAGGATCGGTTTAAATTTTAAAGGATATAACATAAGACTAATTTTATAGATTGATATATTATTCCCGGCATAAAAATTGTACCTTGCAAAGGTATAATTTATTAAAACGGGAAATTGAAATTTGAAGATTATTTTAGTTTAAAAACAAAGAAGATGATGAAATGGGGAAAATTACTGTTAGGAGTCGGATGGGCTTGTGTATTGTATGCTTGTAGCGATGATGATGGAAAAGACGATACGATCATGAATATGTCCGAATTGACAGGAAAGTATTGGTATTACAATGCCTGGTTGGGGGATAAATACGGGATGGGACAGTCCGATTTATTGGAAGTGATCCGCTTTGAAAAAGGAGGTGTTTTAAAGATGATGGAATTCGGCGGACGGAGGGTACATGCTATCGGTACCTGGACAGGTGGGGATAATCAGATTACGATGGATCTGGACGATGGGGACTCTATAGTTTGGAATGTGCAGCGGAGTGGACCGGATTATATTCAGACTATTGTGAATGCGCAAGGAGAACGGAAATATACGACCGATCCCGGGTATCTCGGCGAACTGACTGCCGACGCTTTTTTAGTAAACGAATATACGGACGGGAATCAGTTTAAAACGTATATCGGAGTCGATGTGCGGGGAAATAAAAATGTGAAAGAGGTGGCTTTGATTCCTGCCGACGGGAAATCTATCCCGGTGGAAAATCACGGGTATTTTTGGAGTGAGAGACAACCCCAGAGCGGTGATTATGTCGATTTCGGCGGAGAGAAACGGGAAGTGCGTTTCTATTTGCGGATAGGTAAAAATACACAACTGAAGTTACAGGATACCATCTATAGTCAGAATCTGCCTCAGCGTACTTTGAGTGAAAGTGGATTGGAGGCGATTACCGAACTGGGAACCGGGGCTTTGAAGGTTTCCTGGAATTCATACCAGAACCCCGATATTTATTATCGGGTGGAAATCTTCTCAAAGAAAATGGATTTGACACAACCTTATTTTGTCAGCCGGATTCAACCGGCTACGAGTACCGGAATGACGATCAATACGACTACTTCCGGCGAGGTAAACCGGATCGGCGAACTGATCAAAGGCGAGAGTTATCAGGTGCGGTTGACTGCCTTGATGTTCGAACCCGGCGTGGATGTGATCAATGATGAATATAGCTCTGCTAATTTGCAAGCTGTCACCTATTTTTCCAGAGGATTCCTTTGGGAATAAAAGCGCAGGTGAAACATCAGGGAGCGAGGAAATAATCGGATAGAGTGTGGGCCAGCCGAAGAGGCTGGTCTACGTGTATCCGGTGAGTTGCTTCCGGAATTGTCTTTTGCCGGGCCTTCGGGAAATAATATCGGGTGGCTTCGGTTATTTTTTCCGGTAAATAGTCCGAATGTTCGGCTTTTATAAATAGAATTTCAGCCTGATAAGGAGACCGGATATCGGGTATATTCCAATCCAACAGAGAAGATAGATTTTCCCGGATCGCTTTCGCATTAACCTTCCATTCGTATCCCTGAGGAGTTTTTCGGATATTTTTTAGCAAAATCTGAACTTCCTCTTCTGTAGAAAAATATTCCCGGACCGCTCGATGTATTTCCTGACGTCGGTGGAAATTTTGAAGCGGGGTAGTCAGGATATATTCCGACAGGTTTCGGTGCATAGTCTGCCTGTCTAAAGTATAGGCTTGCGGGCAGATATCTATGATTGCCGCTTTTTCGACGATTTCCGGACGTTTCAATACTAAATGCATCAATGTCTTGCCTCCTAGGGAATGTCCCGCCAGAAAAGGCCTTTGGGGTAAATTCAGTCGCCCGATCAATTCCTCCGTATCCTGGCTCAAAATGGTGTAATCGAATAATGAAGAATGCGGAGAACAGCCGTGATTTCTCAGGTCGGGCAGGATGACATGGAACCGGTGGCTCAATAGATCGGCTACGGGCAGCCAATTGTCCGAAGCTCCCCATAGGCCGTGAAGGATGATGAGGGGGGGATGCGTATCGATACCTTTTTCACGATAAAAGAGTTGCATATCAGGCTTTTGGTTTACCGATAAAAAAATGCTACCCCGAAAGATAGCATTTTTTCCAAATAAAGACAATGTATATTAGTCTTTCAGTTTTGCTTTCAGGAATTCGCGGTTCAGGCGTGCTATATGAGCGATGGAAATACTTTTCGGACATTCCATTTCACAAGCGCCGGTGTTGGTACAGTTTCCGAATCCGAGTTCGTCCATTTTAGCCACCATGGCTTTAGCCCGGCGGGCAGCTTCAATTTTTCCCTGTGGCAATAAAGCTAACTGAGAAACTTTTGCTGCCACGAACAGCATAGCTGAAGAGTTTTTACAGGTAGCCGCACAGGCACCGCATCCGATACAGGCTGCTGCGTCCATCGCTTCTTCCGCTTTGTCGTTTGCAATTGGAATTGCATTGGCATCAGGAACTCCACCGGTGCTGACAGAAACATAACCTCCGGCCTGCAGGATCTTGTCATAAGCTTTCCGGTCGACGATCAGGTCTTTGATTACCGGGAAAGCACCGCAACGCCAGGGTTCGATCGTTATCGTGGCTCCGTCTTCGAAACGGCGCATGTGCAATTGACAGGTAGTTACGTCATCGTCCGGTCCGTGAGCACGGCCGTCGACGAACAGACTACAAGTACCGCAAATACCTTCACGACAGTCATGATCGAATGCTACCGGTTCTTCGTTTTGTTCTACCAGCTGTTCGTTGAGAATATCGAGCATTTCCAGAAATGAAGTGCCGGTAGAAATATTGTGAACTTTATATGTTTTAAACTCGCCTTTTGATTTAGCGTCTTTTTGCCGCCAGATCTTCAGAGTCAGTTCTTTTAATATTTTATCTGCCATAACCAATATTATTTTTGATTTCGGATTTACGATCGGGGTATAAGCCTGAACCGTAAATCACAAATCGTAAATTATTTATTTATAAGAACGTTGAGTAAGTTGGATGTTTTCGAACACTAATTCTTCTTTATGGAGTTCCGGTGCTTTATCTTCACCTTTGTATTCCCATACAGAAACATATTTAAAATGTTCGTCATCCCGTTTGGCTTCACCTTCTGCGGTCATCGATTCTACCCGTAAGTGTCCGCCGCAAGATTCATTCCGATCGAGAGCATCGTGAGCCATCAGGTCGGCGAGTTCTATAAAGTCGGCGACACGGGCTGCTTTTTCCAATTCGTTGTTCATCGCTGTAAATTCACCGGTTACGCGCAGATTTTTATAGAAATCTTTTTTCAATTCGGCGATCAGTTCGATGGCTTTCTTCAAACCGGCAGCTTCACGGGCCATACCGATGTATTCCCACATGATGTGTCCCAGTTCTTTATGGAAATGATCCGGAGATTTCGTTCCTTTGATGTCATACAAACGACGCAGACGGTCGGTGACATGTTTTTCAGCTTCGTCGAATTCCTTGGTATTGGTATTGACTTTCGGAGTCTGGATTTCTTTGGCCAGATAGTCGCCGATGGTATACGGCAGAATGAAATAACCGTCAGCCAGTCCCTGCATCAAGGCAGAAGCTCCTAAACGGTTTGCCCCGTGATCCGAGAAGTTACATTCGCCGATAGCGTACAATCCGGGAATCGTAGTCATCAAGTTGTAATCTACCCAAAGTCCGCCCATAGAATAGTGGATAGCCGGATAGATCATCATCGGATTATAATATTTCACACCGGCAATTTCTTTTGCCAGTTCACCTGGATTAACGTCAGTGATTTCCTCGTACATATCGAAGAGGTTACCATAGCGTTGAAGAACGATATCGATACCTAAGCGGCTGATAGCCTCAGAGAAGTCGAGGAATACTGCCAGGCCTGTATTGTTCACACCGAAACCTGCATCGCAACGTTCTTTAGCTGCACGGCTGGCAACGTCACGCGGAACCAGGTTACCGAATGCCGGATAGCGGCGTTCCAAGTAGTAGTCGCGGTCTTCTTCAGGAATATCACTTCCCTTGATTTCACCCTTCTGGAGCTTCACTGCGTCTTCTTTCTTCTTCGGAACCCAGATGCGGCCGTCATTACGCAGAGACTCTGACATCAAAGTCAGCTTAGACTGCTTGTCACCGTGAACGGGAATACAAGTGGGGTGAATCTGTACCATAGCCGGATTGGCCATCCAGGCACCCTTGCGATAGCAAGAAACGGCGGCTGTACAGTTACAAGTCATTGCATTGGTAGACAGGAAGTATGCGTTTCCGTAGCCACCGGTAGCGATTACTACTGCGTGTGCAGCAAAACGTTCCAGTTTACCGGTTACGAGGTTTTTAGCGATGATACCGCGGGCACGTCCGTCAACGAGGACAACGTCCTGCATTTCGTAACGAGTGTATAATTTTACGGTACCTACGTTTACCTGGCGGCTCAGTGCAGAGTAAGCACCCAGCAACAACTGCTGTCCGGTTTGGCCGCGGGCATAGAACGTACGTGATACCTGAGCACCACCGAAAGAACGGTTATCCAGCAAACCGCCGTATTCGCGGGCGAAGGGAACACCTTGTGCCACACATTGGTCGATAATGCTGTTGGAAACCTCAGCCAAACGGTAAACGTTAGCTTCGCGGGCACGGTAGTCACCGCCCTTTACTGTATCGTAGAACAAACGGTAAACAGAGTCACCGTCGTTTTGGTAATTCTTTGCAGCGTTGATACCGCCCTGTGCTGCGATGGAGTGTGCACGGCGCGGAGAGTCTTGAATACAGAAGTTGAATACTCTGAAACCCATTTCACCGAGTGAAGCGGCAGCAGAAGCACCTGCCAAACCTGTACCTACTACGATGATATCCAAGCGACGCTTGTTAGCTGGGTTCACTAATTTCTGGTGAGCTTTATAGTTGGTCCATTTCTCTGCTACTGGTCCTTCCGGAATTTTTGAATCTATCTTAGTCATAATGCTATTACATTTTAATCGTTTACAATTTACAAATTAGCAAGCACCGCCGCACAATGATTTTGCGAAGAATACGACAACTACCAAGGCGAAACATACAACGACGATAGTAGAGTAAATGTTGGAGATGCATTTCCAACGGTTAATCCATACCTTGTTGTTCCAACCCAGGGATTGCATAGAACTCCAGAAACCGTGAGTCAGGTGGAACCACAGTGCGCCGAGCCAAATGAGGTAAAGCACTACGTATACCGGATTGCTGAATGTGTTCTGAATGTGATAAACACCGTTAGCGGCATAAGCCAGTGTAAGCGTGTCAGCATGCATACCCATGTTGTGCATCAACTCAGGAAGCTGCATTTTTGCCCAGAAGTTTACCAGGTGCAGACCTAGACCTACGATTACGATAAGACCCAATACGAGCATGTTCTGAGAAGCCCATTCTACAGTTTTGGGTTTATCAACTACGGCATAACGTTCAGTACCGCGTGCTTTGCGGTTCTGCATTGTCAGCCAGAAAGCGTAGATGATGTGAATAATGAAAAGTGCGGCCAAACCTACCGTAGCCACCAAGGCATACCAGTTTGCCCCCAGGAACTCACAAACCATGTTGTATCCCTCTGCCGAGATTAATGCAACCAGGT
>OGMF01002146.1_pt1 | contig 17423 bp, 10 predicted proteins | sample 1572921 | NCBI WGS metagenome assembly OGMF01 (sample SAMEA2581919, study PRJEB24529) | metagenome | biome: Human gut stool | place: China | collected 2011
CAAAATCATTCCTGCTTCTTCCTTTCTCCCGGTTTCGTTGTGATGAGCTGATAGACATCACTATCCTTTGACTCCAGATTGGTGAATGGTAATACACTGTTGCCCATCTTGATGATGCCGTGTCCCTCGCTGGCGTTGAGCAGAAATGAGTGAAGCCGATGTTAATAGCCTTTTGCCAGGGTACCATATTGACCAGCTTAGAGAGGTATGGGGGAAGCCTGATACCAGTGAAAACAGCACTGCATGTTGGAAACTTGGGAATGACACTACTCTCGTTGTAAGTTATAAAAATAATGGTATAGTTGCGATTTGTGGCCTTAAAGACGATAGCGGTGCCTCCATAGGAGAATAACAAATTCCAGTTTGATAGCCCGGCTCATTTTTCGAAATAGTTATTTGAAAAAGTCGGAGTCGGCCCATCAACCAGTTATGTACGAAAATAAAACGAATATATATTTTGATCCTGCACAGAATCGTGCAGGGTCATTTTTGTTGATATGTTCTGAAAAATGCTATCCGCGTGGCATGGCTACTTGATGTATGTCAAGTGCAATGAACTAAAAAATAGTGATTGTGGAAAAAAATCAAGAGAACGTACTCTTATAGTATAGAGCAGCAACGCTCATGCAAGGATGGCAAGTGTACCAGTGTTTTTGTACATTTCCCTTATGAATTTGCCCCTTGTACAATGAAAGAACAAGGAGGCGTTCGAAATGACAGACTATATTGGAAATTACAAGAATCGACCGCGCAGGGTGGTGTTTTATGGCCGCGTTTCAACAGAACATGAGGAACAGCTATCTGCGCTGGGAAATCAGATGGAATGGTATACAGACCTTGCGTTACGCAATCCCAACTGGACCGTTGTAGCGCAGTACATAGACGAAGGCATAACCGGTACCCAAATGAAGAAACGTCAATCATTTATGCGGATGATAGAGCACGCAAAGGAACACCGCTTTGACTTGATTGTCACCCGTGAATTGTCGAGGTTTGCGCGTAACACGGTGGATGCGTTGAATGCTACGCGAGAACTGAAGCAATACGGCGTGGAAGTCTATTTTGTAAATGATGGCATCTGGACAATGGACGGTGATGGAGAAGTTCGCTTGACCATTATGGCGAGCATTGCCCAAGATGAAAGCCGCAAGACCAGTGAGCGCGTAAAAGCCGGACAGAAGATGAGCCGTGAGAAAGGCGTACTCTATGGCAGTGGTAATATTATCGGTTATGACCGTGTGGATGGAACTTATGTAATCAATGAGGAACAGGCGGCAACGGTGCGCAGAATCTTTAATCTGTACGCCGAGGGGCACGGAGAAACGACTGTTGCCAAAATGCTTATAGAAGAAAACCGCAAGGATGGCGGTGGTGGCCTGAGCTGGACGGCGAGCAAGGTATCACGGGTACTCCGCAAGCCCACTTACAAGGGCTATATGACCTATAATAAATCCCATATTGATGACTTCCTCAGCCATAACCGCATCAATCACAGCGAGGAGGACTTTGTTCTTGTAAAGGGAAACTTTGAGCCAATCGTCTCAGAGGAGCTATGGGAAACCTGCAATCAGATCCGCAGTAAGCGAGCTGCATTTGTCAAAGGAAAAGATGGTCGTACCCATAAATTTGGTGTGTCCTTTCCGCAGAACAAATGGACGAAAATTCTGTTTTGCGATTGTGGGATGCGATTCCAAATCGAAGGCTACGATAAAACGGCCAACGGTGGGAAAAATATGCGGCTTATCTGTGCACGGTCGAAAATGTTCAAAAAGAAAGATGCCGCCAGAACACTGAACGGTATTCCTTGTCCGGCACCATACGCATCTGAATGGAAGCTGGAATTGATGGCAAGGGAAGTGTTCCGTACTGTTTGGAAAGAAAATGCCGAGGATATACTGAGTCTTTTGCGGACGTTGGATGCAAATCTGAACACTACCGGCACACCGAATGATGGAAACCAGCTGGAGCACAAGCTCTCTGCGCTGAATGAGGAATTGGACGATCTTGTCAGCCAGCGGGCAAGCCGAAGCATAACTATGGATGATTTCTTAAGCAAAAGTACGGAAATCAACAATGAGATTATAAATGTCGAAGGCTTACTGAAAAGTTCCATACAGGAACAGCGTCCTAAAGCAAGGTTAGATATGCACAGCATCGAGGTTGCACTCAGCGATGATGCCTCTTTTCCGGATGGTAAAATAGAGCCGGGCTTTCTGGACAGGTATACCAACCGGATTGTAAAAAGCAATAACCGCTACATTTGGATGTTGCAGTTGATGAATGTGCAGCAGATCATGCCTATCCAATCGGAAAGGCAGCCGATAGCGATGGTTACCTATAAAAGTGGCGTTCCCTATGATATTGAGAAAGAGAAAATCGGCAAGCAGGATAAAGAAAGTGCTGGACCCGATTGCGCGACAATATGTCGTCCACAGGATTTCTTTTTGAACATGAGCCGAACCAAAAGAAAGCGTAAGTTGGTGGAATGGCTGGAAAGCTGTCAAGAAAATCAGGTGAGCGTGCTGGATGAAAAGATACCACTTTTGAGTTTTGCGGTTGACTTTGTGACAGCCTATGAGTATCAGAAAGTGCGTGGGATTAAGATCCACCCCGGTTTGTGGAAAGATATGCGTGTGGATATATTTCTGGTAAAAAAAGAAAATTGAAAAAGTTGTGGAAAAAATCCGATTCGCTGTTCTCTTATGTATTAGGAGGTTCCAAACCTCCGAAAAAGTGAATAGCGTCCTCTGCTGTACCGCATTGGGGAAGCAGCGCCATGACTGGATTCCACGAGCGTGCCAAGATGCGAGAAAACATATCGCATGGCTGCAAAGTGATGCGAGGCAAAGCGCCGGGAAGGGTTGCGTGTCTGGAATTTGCAGAGGGAGAGAAACGCACAGCTATAACGACAGATCGTGCCGTGGAGGAAATACTTCCACGGCATTATTGTGTTGTTATGGAATGATGCTAGATTTGCTATTTGAATCAGTAAATGGTAATATTATAATTCGGATGAGGAATAGACCGTGATGGCAACTATTCGGGAATTCCGAATGGTTCAAACAGATGACATCTGACAGGTTCATCGAAGGGAAATTATCGCAATTTGTGGCTTATTGCGCCTTTCGAGTTTTATCTGCATATATTTTTGAAGATTATATGCAGAAAGCAGGATTCCATGTGGCAAAATTTAATCATCGTCATAGCAGATGAGGTGTCTGCGATGATAGATCATGCTATGAAAGAAATCCCTGCTGCGGCGCTTTTGTACTATTATATATAGGGTAGGGAAATTTCCAACTTGCTATTTGTATCGATAAATGGTACTATATGACTATACTAATGTCATTTGAATGGTTAGAAATAGATGACTTCTGAAGGAGGCTTTGGCGAAATGGGAAGATTCGTGAATCCGGATAATAGTGCGTTTCAAGTTGCACTGAATTCAAAAATTTATATGGATAAAACGGGTCTGCTGGAATATACCAACAGCGTTCTTGATACACCAGAAGCATATATCTGCAATAGCCGCCCCCGGAGATTTGGTAAGTCCTATACGGCTAATATGCTGGCAGCCTATTACAGCAAAGGCTGCGATTCAGAAAAGATGTTCGATGGGCTTACAATCGGCAAGAGTAGCGACTTCAAAAAGCATCTCAACAAGTATGATGTGATCCATATAGATGTACAATGGTTTTTGTCCAGTTGTGCAGACATCAAAAGTATTATATCCTACATTACGCAATCGGTTTTGGAGGAACTAAAAGAGTACTACCCTGAAGTTCTTCCTAACGAAGTGTTGACATTGGCGGACGCTTTGTCGCGCATCAGAAACTCGACCGGTCAGAAATTTATTGTGATTATTGATGAATGGGATATTCTGATCCGAGATGAAGCAACCAATAAGGCTGTTCAAGAAGAATATATCTATTTCCTGAGAGGCTTATTCAAAGGTACAGAGCCGACAAAATACATTCAGCTTGCATACCTCACTGGCATTCTGCCAATCAAAAAGGAAAAAACGCAGTCGGCCTTGAATAACTTCGATGAGTTTACCATGGTCAGTGCCGGCACGTTGGCACCTTTCATTGGCTTTACGGAAGAAGAAGTTAAGAATCTTTGCGAGGAGTACCACAAAGACTTTGACAAGGTAAAAAAGTGGTACGATGGTTACTTGCTGCGGGATTACCAAGTTTATAATCCCAGAGCTGTTGTCAGCGTTATGCTGAAGGGAGAGTTTAAGAGCTACTGGTCGGAAACGGCTTCCTATGAAGCAATCGTTCCCCTTATCAACATGAACTATGATGGGCTGAAAACGGCAATCATTGAAATGCTTTCCGGTGGGGAAGTTAAAGTAAACACGGCTACCTTCAAGAACGATACCGTTAATATCCAAAGCAAAGATGATGTTTTGACATATATGATCCATCTTGGCTACTTGGGATATGACCAGAACCGAAAAACAGCGTTTGTTCCGAATGAGGAAATCCGGCAGGAATTGACACTTGCGGTGGAAAGCAAGCATTGGAATGAGATGTTGCTGTTCCAGCAGGAGTCTGAGAAGTTGCTGGATGCGACATTGGATATGGATGGCGATGCAGTAGCCACTCAGGTTGAGAAAATCCATGATGACTATGTTTCTGCCATCCAGTACAACAATGAAAACTCCTTGAGCAGCGTCTTGGCGATTGCATACCTGAGCGCTATGCAATATTACTTTAAGCCGGTTCGAGAGCTGCCCACAGGCAGAGGCTTCGCAGACTTCGTTTTCATTCCAAAACCGGAGTACCGAAATGACTATCCGGCGCTTGTTGTGGAGTTGAAGTGGAACCAAACGGCGGAGACTGCGATGCAGCAGATTAAGGAAAAGAAATATCCGGATTCGCTGCGTGGCTATACAGGAAATCTTCTCTTGGTAGCTATCAACTATGACAAGAAAACGAAGAAACATCAGTGCCTTATTGAAAAAGTAGTATAAAGATCATGCCGTGGAAGGAACCTTCTTCCACGGCTTTTCTATACCATGATTGAGTCATTGACTTGTACATTTTGAAAATACTGAATGCAGTATTATACTGATGGGGAAGGAGGGAAAACCGATGCAATATGATAAAGCAGACCAGCAAAACTGCCCGCGCAGAGTCGTGTTCTATGGGCGCGTGTCCACGGAACTTGAGGCGCAAATATCAGCACTGAAAAATCAAATGAACTGGTATCTGGAGCTTGCAGAACATCATCCAAATTGGACGGTGGTTGGGCAATACGCCGATGAAGGAATCTCAGGTACTGGCATGAAAACCCGACCTTCTTTTATGAAGATGCTGCGAGATGCCCGGAAAAAGAAGTTTGACCTAATCGTGACCCGCGAGGTTTCCCGTTTTGCCCGAAACACGGTGGATACTTTGGTTACGACCCGTGAGCTGAAACAGTACGGCGTTGAAGTGTACTTCGTCAATGATGACATCTGGACGATGCGTGGCGATGGAGAAGTTCGCCTGACCATTATGGCAAGCCTTGCGCAAGATGAAAGCCGTAAAATGAGTGAACGCACCAAGGCGGGCATTCAGACGTCACAGAAAAAAGGCACCTATGTTGCGGGACCGACACCGTTTGGATATAAGCGTGATAAAAAGGCTCATACGCTTGTGGTGCAGGAAAGTCAGGCAGAGACTGTCAGAAAAATTTTTGCTTGGTATGCTGATGGCATAAATGGCACCGAGATAGCCCAGACACTAACGCAAGAAGGCGCGCCGAATAAATCCGGAATGCCACAATGGAGCGCGCGTCAGGTTCTCTCAATCACCAAGAATACGATTTATAAAGGGTATTTGACATACAACAAATCGCATATTGATGATTTCCTCAGCCATAAAAGCATCAAGAACAGCGAACAGGATTACATTCTGGTGAAAGGCAGTTTTGAGCCAATCATTTCAGAGGAACTATGGGATAAATGTCAGCGCCGCAGACATGCATGGCAGTCGTACAAAGACGGCAATATAACGCAGGCTTACTTGTATGGAAAGAGCGAACACGCCGACAAATGGGCTTGCCGCCTGTTTTGTGGCTGCGGAGCCAGAATGCGGGCGTTCCGCGCAGAGAAAGGCATTGTTCGATATATCTGTTATCAGCGGTCGCTGAGGAATGTAGCCCCCAAATGCAGCGCCCCCAATGTGCAAGCATGGAAGCTCGAATTGATGGCGCGAGAAATTTACAAAAACGTTTGGCAGGATCACCGGCAGGATATTTTAGAAGAATACCAGCAGGAACAAGAAAACGGAGCTGCCAATAGTGAAAAGGTAGAGGAAGCACTCAGCTGGCAAGAGTCGTTCCCAAACGATGAAATCAGCCGGGAATTTCTGGACAGATTTGTGCCGAGAATCTTCTCCATCGATGGACAGAAATACATCTGGGAACTAAATCTATTTCAAGAGTCATGCACTGTTCAATGCAATGTGCGCGGAACGTACAATTACCATTCGATTTCGGCGGAAAAAATCATGCCGGGAAAAATAAAAGCGAAGAAAGGGGATGGGGCCGTCAATAGGATACTTGAGGATGCAAACAGTACGCGCTTTTGGGTACATACCTATGATGACGACCCAATAAGCAGGCTGCCATCAAGTCGCCTCGCGGCTGATTTGCCAGCGAGTATAACCATTAAGTTGAATTACGAACAGGCTCGCGCCTATCGAAATTCGCGTGGTTACGTACTTTGGCCGGGAAATTGGAAAGACCTGACAGTTAAGGTTCTTCTATAAATCCTATCAAGTCCCGAATTGCTTGTATCTGCAATTCGGGACTTTTTGTTTTATTTTGCCCTGTTTTGTACATTTTCCTGAAAATGTACACGGTTTGATGAGTCAGACAAAAAAAGCGCACACCCCTCGGTGTGCGCTCGGATTTCACGTCTGCGTCGATTCCCGCAGGCTTACCTGGTAACCCAACTCCATGCGGGTTTCAACAGGCTGCCCCTGCAAGGCGCACAGCAGCTGCTGCGTTGCTTTTAAGCCAAGGATATCCGCATTAAACTGCACGGCGGAGATGGGCGGCACGGTATTGACCAGATTCTCATTATCATACAGCGACGCCAGCCGGATATCCTGCGGCACGCGCAGGTTCAGCTGCTTGAGCATATTCAGCGTCAGCTGTGCCAGCCGTTCGTCCATGCACAGGATGCAATCCGCCCCGCGCTCTACAGCCTGCTGCACAGCCTCCATGCGCAAATCGTCGCTTTCCAGCTCCAAAAACAGCAGGCTTTCGTCAATTTTTTGCCCCATCTTGACATAAGCCTGGCGGAAACCCTCCAATCGGGATTGGTTGACGGTGTACAGCATACTGCCGCCCAGCAGCGCGATATGCTTCATGCCCTTCATCAGCAGCAGACTGGTCATCTCACGGCAGCCGCCCACCTGGTCATGGTCAACGGAAAGTACCTGATCGTCCTCCGGCTGACCGATGGCGACAAACGGCACCTTGCGCGCCTTCAGCAGCGGGATCAAGGGGTCACGCTCCAGTGTGCGGGTCAAGATCAGACCATCGATTTTGCGGTTATCCAGCAGTCGCTCCACAGGACGGGTTTCGTTTTCGCCCACCAGCGTCAGCAGGACATCGTAGTCGGAATCCCCGGCAACCTGATAGACAGAGCGCATCACCTTGCGCAAAAAGGGCAGCTCAAAGTCGGAAAATTGCGTGGAAATCACCAGCGAAATATTGTAGGAGCAGCGCTTCACCAGCCCGCGCGCCATCATACTGGGGGTATAGTTATGCGCTTTTACATAGTCCAGCACGCGTTGGCGGGTTGCTGCGCTGATGCGCCCGTTGCCGGATATGGCACGGGACACGGTTGTCTTGGATATGCCAAGCGCCTGCGCGATTTGCGTGATATCGATCGGCTTGTCGTTCTTCGGCAAAGGTGGCATGGTTTCTCATCTCCGATATGTATTTACTTTTATCATAATCGTTTTTTGCCGAATCGTCAATTATTTCTTGCGTAAAGCTTCCCCTTGCACAGCCCTCACACCGTTCGTCTGCACAGTTTTTTGCGTAATTTACGGCACAGGGTCTGTATCTCCTGCGCGGTTTCGGCGGTGCATGGATCGGGCGCAAACTGTGCCGCCTGTACGGCATCCAGCAGGTGCTGCACGGTTTCACGGTCCGCCTGCGGGCAATGCGTTTGCAGAAATTCTGCAAATGCCGCTTCGTCAGAGGACACCTCCGCCGCCAGCCCGCAGCGCCGCATCTTGCGATGGAGCGCACAAAATTCTGCCTGTACGGTCTGCAAAGGTGTGCGCCTTGCACGGCGCAGAAGTGCCAAGGCCAAGACGAGCAGCAGCAAAACCGTAGGCAGTACCCACAAAAGCGGGACGCTTTGCGGCGTTTCAGCAGGGGAGTCGGCCTCCTGCCGCGCGAGCAGGGATGTATCACTGTCTGCGGCATTTTGCCCTGCCTGTGCGGCATCGGCGGCAAGCTCGCCCTCGGTTAGTTCGGCTGTCATACCGGGGGTGACCTCCAGCGGCGTCCAGCCCTGCCCGGAAAGGTAAATCTCTGCCCAGGCGTGGGCGTTATCGTCCTGCAAAACAGCACGGCAGCTGCCGTCGCCCGCAGCGGTAAACAGACTTTGCGGTGCGGCGTAGCCTACCACATATCGGGCGGGCAGCCCCACCATGCGGCACAGCAGCACCGCTGCCGAGGCAAACTGTGTGCTGCTGCCCGCGTGGCTCTCGCTCAGGAAATACAGCAGCGGGTCGGTGTCGTCGGGTGTCTCGGCGTCCGCGCTGTAACGGCAGTGCTCGTTCAGCCAGCTGCGCACCAGTGCGCGTCGGCCATCGATGTCATCATCCCTGAGTTTGCGCTCCTTCACCAGCGCAGCCAGTTCCTTGTCTATGGCATCGTACCCGGCACCGTCGGGCACATCCAGGTAGCGCGCACGAACATACGCGGCGTAGGCGCTTTCCAGACGGTCCAGCACCCCCGCGTCATCATCGTCACGGGCCTCCAGCAGCTCCTTTGCCTGTTTGCGCGGAAAATAGTAGAACATATCGTCCTGCACGGTCTGGCCCGCTATGGCTCCGTCGCCGTCCGGCGTGTAGTAGTCGTTAAAATATGCGTTGTACGGCGCAAACGTGTAGGCATCGTTTGCATGCAGACGCTGTACGGTCATTTGCTGCGGCTGTGCGCCGCTGTATGCCGCGCGCAAAAACGGCAGGTTCGCAATGGCAAGCCGCCCGTCGCCGTCGGTTTTCCAGTTTGCTGCGGCACTGTCGAAGGCAGCGGCATTCCCTGCCTGCCAGCTTGTGCCGTCATAGTCCACGCCGATAAACCCGCGCAGGTAGACGGTCTCCTCCGGCTTGGCGTCGGTCGTGACCATTATATCCTCCAGCCCCGTCAGCGCCAGGCCGTCGCCCCGTGTCAGGCTGCCGTCCTCCACGCCGCCCGCAGCAGCGCTGACATGGAAATTCAGTGCCCCGCCGCTGATTTTCGGCAGCCACTCGATCGCCGCGCTCAGCCCGGCCGCGCAGACTTTGTCGGTCACAGGCTGCAGCGCGTTCAAGGGCAGCATCAGCACGGGGCGCAGTGCCAGGGCAGGCAAAAACAGCACCGCGCAAATGGCAGCCATGCCGACACCGGCCAGCCTTTGGTTTGTGCGGTGGGTCTGCAGGTTGGCGGCATAGACAGCGGAATCCTTGCCGCGCCACAGCCGTTTGCGCACCAGCGACCGCGCCGCCGCACAGCTTCCCAACCAGCCCGGCAAAAGCAGCAGCCAGCCCAAAACGGCACGGCCCGTCCCCGCCAACAGCGTGAACACCACAATCGGCAGAAGCACAGCCCCCAGCAGCAGCGCGTCGGTGTGGCGGGCTGTCAGCGCGGCCAAAAACATTGTAAACGGCACTGCCGTCAGCAGCGCAAACAGGCCCATCTGCGCCGAAACCGGCGAGGCGGACACTACAAAATTTGCGTTGAAGCGTGTATTCAAGCACAGCCTGACGGCATCCGCGCACTGTGCCGCACCGGCCAAAAACGGCTGCTGCACGGCAAACAGCAGCACCAGATACCCCACGGCCAGCGCCAGCGCCGCGCCGTAACGGCCCGCCTTGGAAAGCGGGACGCGGTGCAGTGCCGACCACGCCGCACACAGTGCCGCCACGCCAAGCCACACCCAAATCGGCAATGCCAGTGCAAACGCACCGTTCAGCGCCGTCAGTAAGCCCAAGGACAGCAGCTCCGAAATCAGCAAATCCGCCGCCGCTTCCGCCATGGGGTGGGCAGCGGCCTTAGTGCGGGGCAGCAGTACACGGTCCACAAATACCAGCCCCGTAGCGGGGTCAGTGTCCTTGCGGCGGGTCAATCTGCGCAGCCGCTTTACGGCGGTCTGCCCAAAGTGCAGCAACTGCTGCTGCGCGTCGGCCCCCTCTGCCAAAACGCTGCCCGCAGGGTCAGCGCGGTAGGCTGCGCCCAACGGCTCGCGAACGGTCAACTCGCCCACGCGGGCGGTCAGTTTCCAGTGGATCAGCTTCGGTGAATCGCCTGCACGGTAGGGGCGCAGATCATAAACGCCGTCGGTCAAATCGCAGCCCGCCGCAGTCACTTTTTCGGCGCAGTTCTGCGGTTTTGTGCCTGCGCCGTCGTCCTCGCCCTCGGCGGGGGGCAGCACACACAGTTCTCTGCTTTGGGGCGGCACGGCGCAGTGCGCGGCAAACAGCCCCAACAGGTCGCGCACGGTGGCTTCCCGCACGCGGAACCGCCACAGACCGCTTTTTGCTGCGCGCAGGGTCACGCGCAAATCGGCACACTGATGCGGGGCCAGCATCGCGCCGCAGGGCAGTTCAATGGCCGTTCCGCTTTCGGCGTCCACAGCCTGCAAAACGACACGCAGCTCCGGCATGGGCCGCCGCCCGTTGTTGAGCAGTTTCACCAGTACGGCAAAATCCTCGTCGGGGTGCACGGGGCGGGCAGGCAGCTGCAGCGTTACCGTCACATCCCTGCGCAGTGTGCGGACATACCACGCCAAAAAGCCGACCAGCAGCACCGCCAGTGCCGCCAAAAAGACCGCAAACGACGTGCGGCTGACCGCTGCCGCGGCAAACAGCACGGCCAGCAGCAGCGCGCAGCCCACCTTACCTGCCATGGAACGGTTTCTCCGGGCGAGGGCGCGGCACGGTGTGCAGAACATCGTCAAGGATATTCTGCACTGTATCGCCGCCGGTGCGGGCCTGTTCGGTCAGGCACAGACGGTGGCGGGCCGCATCGGCAAAAATCGCGGTAATATCCTGCGGGGCCACATAATTGCGCCCGCCCAGAAAAGCCGCCGCGCGCGCCATACCGGCCACTGCCAGCGACGCACGGGGCGAAAGCCCCAGCGTCAGGCGGCTGTCCTGCCGCGTCGCGCGGGAGAGTTCCACGATATACCGTCTGATTTCATCGCTCATATATACTTCGTCTACCTGCTGCTGCATAGCCAGCAGATCGTTTTTGTCCATCACCGGCTGCACACGGTCCAGCAGGGCGCGGCGCGGCTGGCGGGACAAAATCTCCATTTCCGCCTCCGCATCGGGGTAGCCCATGACCACGCTGACCATAAAACGGTCCAGCTGGGATTCCGGCAGCATCTGCGTACCCACCGAGCCGACGGGGTTTTCCGTTGCAAAAACGGTAAACGGCTGCGGCAGAACGCGCGTCACGCCGTCCACCGTGACGGCGCTTTCCTCCATGACTTCCAGCAAGGCGGACTGGGTGCGGGCGCTGGTACGGTTGATTTCATCGGCCAAAAACAGGTTGCACATCACCGCGCCGGGGTGGTACACAAATTTGCCGGTTTCCTTTTGGTACAGCGAGAACCCCACAATGTCGGACGGCAGAACGTCGGGGGTAAACTGCACGCGGTTTTGGGTCAGGTCCATAGCGCGGGCAAACGCCTGTGCCAGCGTGGTTTTGCCCACGCCGGGGATATCCTCAATCAGCACATGGCCGCGGGCCAGTATCGCCATCATGATTTTCAGCACGACTTCCGGCTTGCCCAGCACCGCCTTGCTTACCTCGGCTGTAACGGCCAGCGCCTTTTCGTTGATATTCTGCATGGGTCAATCCTTTCTATGCCTGCGCCAAATCAGCATACAGCCAATCACGGCGGCAATCAGCAGGCATCCCGCCCACAGGGCGTTGTTTTCCAGCCAAATCACCCAGTTGGAATACGCGCCGCCCGCGTTTTCGCCGCCGCCCTCGTGGGGCAGGGGAGTGATACTTTCGGGGGTGACTTCCTCCAGCGCGGAGGTACCGTCGGCCTCCACCGTCACTTGGCGCGGTGCGGCGTCCCAGGTTTCGTCACACTCGGCCAGGTCTGCCGCATGGGTGGCGGCCTCTGCGTCGGGGTCGCGCTCGGCTATCACCAGGTAGCGCTGGGTGTTTTGGGTGTAGGGGTGGCAGGTCGTCAGGGTAAGCAGGTCGCGGCCGGGCTGTATCAGCACGGCGTTTATGTCGTCCGGCTGTATAATTTTCAGCTCGCACACGCGGTAAACCAGCGTGTCCCACGGCGTTGTCAGGGTAATTTTGTCGTCGATTTGTATCTGCTGCACGTTGCGCAGCATTTCCGCGCCGTAGTAGCCGCGGTGGGCGGCAATGACGGTGTTGGTGTTTTCGCCGCCCAGCGGCATGGAGGTCTGCCCCAGCAGCGCGCCGCCGCGGGCCATGTTGGCCGCGTTGGCCCCCAGATAAACAGGCAGTTCCAAGTCCAGACGCGGTATCCACAGCGCGGCGATAACGTCGTCGGGCAAGCCGCAGCCCGTCAGGTCAAAGGCGGGGGTCTCGTAGGCAAAGGGATCTTTCAGGCCGCTTTGGCCTTGGGCAAAAAGCTGTTGGTTGTAGGCCAGAAACGCGTCGTACAGTTCGGGGTAGGCGCGCGCGGGTTCGGCGGCGGAGGTTTCGGGCGCGGCGGGGGCGGCAGCCTCGGCGGCCTGCACAAATTTTTGCACGGTTTTTGTGCTTTTCTGCTCCGTCAGATATCGGCTGACCGTGGGTTGCAGCATCAGCCCAACGCCCAGCAAAATTGCCAGCAATGCAAAAATTTGCAGAAACAGGCGTTTCATCAGTCTTCCTCCTCACGCTTTTTGCAGCGGTGCAACAGCAGCAGCAACAGCAGCGCCTCGCCGCCGATAACCACACTGCCCGTCACGCTGATCCACGGCCAGGCGTCCACAATGCGCTTTACCACGTTGCCGGTATTCAGCTGTTGGTACTGCACGGTCTGCGGCGTGTCGGGCTGCTCGTCCTCTCCGGTATACGGCACACGGGCACCGCGCACAAGCATACGGTGGGTGTTGATGGCATAGGGTGTGCAGGTGACCAGCGTGCAGTAGTCCCCGCCGGGGATAATTTCCAAATCCTCGGTGTTTTCCGGCTCCACGACCTTGACCTGGTCTACCTGATACGCCAGCACCTCGTCCATGATGTGGAGGTAAAAACGGTCGCCCTCGCCCAGCTTGTCCAGGTCGGTAAACAGTACCGCCTCGGCCAGACCGCGATGCCCCGTCAGCACACTGTGGGTGCCCGCGCCGCCCAGCGGATAGCTGGAGCCTTCCAGATGTCCGACGCCCTTTACCAGCACATCGTCGCTTGTGCCCTCATAAATGGGCAGGTTTACGTCAATTTTGGGTATGGTAATGTAGCCAAGGCTCTCGCCCACGTCCAGCATGTCCACATAGCTTGTGCCGATGTCGTCCGCTTCGCCCGCCGCGTCGCGGTCAAGGGCATTGTTCAGCTGTTGGTTGTAGCGGCGCGTAGCCTCCTTGGCGGCGTCGATTTTCTCGGCGTCCATCGACTGCACGTTGTCGTTGTAGCTTTCAATGACCGAGCTTGCGTGGCGCTGTGCCACCGCGTTGCTGACAACGGGGTACATGGCCACGCCGATGCCGGAGACGATCATCAGCGCAGCAAAGCCAAGTTTTAATTTGACGGTGGTTTCCATTGCAAAGAGCCTTTCTGTAAAGGGTTGACGCACTGCCACAACCGCCCATAGGGGAAGAACCGTTTCCGGCCCTTCCCCTATGGATTACCCGTTTATTTTGCTGTGGGTGTTTGGATGGTGTGTATTACGCACGGTTGGATTTCTTTTTCAGGCTGAATAGAACGCCGACGCCCGCCAGAACCAGCAGCACACCGATACCGCTGAACAGCAGCGTACCGAAACCGCCGGTGACAGGCAGCGTAAAGCCCGCGCGGTTGACGATTTCAATCTCTGCGCTGGGGTCGGTCACTTTCTCCTCGCCTCTCGTGTAGGTCGGCGTAGTTATTGTAGACTTGGTCTGGTTGCCATATGTATCATACGTTGTCGTGGTTGTCCATCCAGCAGCATAGGTAAGGTTCAGTTTGGCATCCACGGGCTTAGACAGCAGGTTGTAGCCATTCACGGTCTTGGTCTCGACCAGTTTGTAGGTGCCGGAGGGCAGACCCTTTACGGAATCCTTGCCTTCACCTTTCGTTGTAAGGGTTGCGACCTTGATCCATTTTTCAGTAGGGTCAGTGGTCAAGCCCAGTTTTACGGCATCTTCACACAGGTCGGCGTTGGTATACTTTGTACCCTTAATTGTAGTCGCCACTATACCATTATTAATTTCATAGTTTTCCACCTTCTTGTACAGGTCAAAGGTGACGCCCACAAGATCCTTTCCGGCCTCGGCACCGCCCTGGGCAGTCTTGTGGATGTTCAGTTCAAAGGTGTAAACAACGCCCTTGTCCGTGATTTCGTAGGGCTTGTTGTCGTCAGGCCCTTCCACGATTTCAGTGCCGGTTTTGCGGGAATAGACGATTGTGGCAGTGTTCACGTTGCCATCACCGGCAACAATTGCACCACTCTGAACGGTAGCGGTATAGGTAATAATGATTTTACCACCTGCAACAGACTGGAACTTATCGCTCTTCTTCGCACCAAAGTCAACCGTCATGGTTCCGTTGGTATCAATATTCAGCGTATAATCCGTGTTTTCCTCAAACTTAACCTCGGTTTTGCCCGCGTCAGCCTTAATGCCCTTGACGGTAACGGGATTTGCATTATGTTTCAACTGTTTTACATCCGTGGTATCGGTAACCTTGAAGGTTTTCAGGCTGGCGACGTTTTCAGGGACTTTGATAGTCAGGGTAAACGGCACGGCATCGCCAATACCGTAATCCGCTTCATGTTCAGTTGTGGTGCCGTCGCGCTTGGTGACGATCTTTTCAATGTCGGGCTTGTAGTTCGTGACGGTCAAAGTAGTGCCGGTAGTGTCAATGGTAAAGCTTGCGTCACTCACTTTATTCGTATCGGTAATGGCAGGGTCAGTCGCCGCCACAGCCTTGCCATTTTTGTCAATGTCAAAGTAGAATTTGCCTGTGGTGTTCAGGATATAGCCCTTGTCATTATTTGCGGTATAACCTGTTTCTTGCAGATAGTAGCGGCCTTTGGTAAGGTCTTTCAAAGCGATTTCGCCGTTAGCATCAGTTACCAAGGGATCGGCAGTTTGTACCGGAGTATATTCATCTTTTGTGTCACTCTTCCTGTACAGGGTAAATTGGACGTCTGCCAGCTTTGTTGTTTTATCTCCCTGTTTGCCTAGCTTGACAAGTTTTACCGTGCCCTTGGCAATGCTGTTTTTGGGGTAGACAGTCACATCATACAGCCATTGCTTTTGGTTTTGACTGGCCTCACCCTCTGCCGTGTCGCCAATGCGGGTCATAGGAATCGAAACTAGGAACGGCTCCGCGGGTACGGTAACAGCCTGCGGGGCTTGGGTTTCAATCACAAGGTACATACCGACATCGAGTCCGGTGAATTGGGCCACGCCTTGCGCATTTGTAAACACTTGTTCCCTATAAGGAGTCTTATACTTCTCTTTTAGCCCTGCTGCCGTCTTATCTTTAGTATAGTCAGTAAAGTAGTCCTCAACTTCTACCTGCTTGTCAGTTGGGTTATCATTATAGTAGTCAAGCAACTGCTGTGTATTCATGACCTGATAGAGGGTAAAGCCTGTATCCTTCAATGCAGTACCCGGTGCCGTCATCGTTTCGCCATCACCGGCGGTGCCTGATACGGTACCATCCAGTGCGCGCTTATAGATGGTGATAGAGCCTTTCTGGCCTATGTCAATCGTGCTTGTGCTTGTCTTAGGCGTCGTCCCCGTCGTCGTCGTGCCCTCAGCCGCCATGGCGGGCATGGCGCAGAGGCTCAGGGTCAAGGCGGCGCTGAGGACTGCGGTAAATAAACGTTTCAGTTTCATCTTGTTGCATACCTCTTTCTTTCTATGTTGTTTTGTGTAGAGGGCTTTTTTAGGGGGTTCAGGAATGTTTGCCCCCTTTCTTATTGTATCGGAACACCAGCACCAGCAGCACAGCCACCAGTGCGGGCAAACCTATCAGCAGCCACAGGCTGGGTGCGTCCGCGCCCGTGTGCGGCAAGGTAAAGCCCTTGCGGTTGTAGATCGTCAGGGCAATGTTGTACACGCGGCTGGCGGGATCTTGGGTTACCTCGTCATAATCCGTGCCGTTGAGTTTGCACTTCCCGTCCGTTGTCAGCGTAAACTCGATGGCTTCGCTCAGCAGGGTGTAGCCCGCGGCGGTTTTGGTTTCGGTCAGGCGGTACTCGCCGGGGGATAGGTTTGCAAAGGTAAGTTGACCTGTTCCCGCGCTTGCGCTGCCCGTCACGCCTGTGCCGATTGTTACAAACGTGGTGTTGTCATCGTTCAGTTTTTCCAGCTTGAACTCCACACCGCCCAGCAGGGGAGTGGTTGTACCGTCTATGCCCATTTTGGTAAGGTTCAGGGCAAATTTCGGGTTGGTGCGCTTGTTGATCAGGGTGATTTTGCCATCGGCAAGGGGGTTCTGCGATGCGGTGTAGGTATATGTGCCAATCGTAACCGTACCTTTTGCCGTAAACGTGCCGTTTTGGGTTGCGCACTCCGCCACGCGGTACACATAGTCGGGGGTGCCGATGACGTTGACATCCGTCTTGTCCAGACGTTTAAACGTGTGCGTCCACGTTTTGGACATATAGTCGTATTTTAGCTCGACAGCGTCCATAGACGGCACGTCTTGCCACGCGCCGGTTGTGTCATTCGCATGGCGGCGCTCCAGCTTGACCCAAATATCCGGCAGGTTGTTGGTCAGCGGTTTGCCCTTTGCATCCTGCCACTGCTTTTCCACCTCAATATCCATCAATTGGTGTGCCGTGTTGGTAAAGGTGGCGGTGACTTGTGCTTCGCCGGTAACCGTGCCGCGCACACCGTTGTCCACGTCGTACTTTGCGTCAGTGGCATTGCAGGTTACGCTTTTCAGGCTGCCATCGGTGGGCGGTGTTTCAACTACCCGGAAGCGTGTGCCAACGGGGATGCCGGTAATTTCCCAGCTTCCGGGTAGAGATCGGAAGAGCGTCGTGTAGGGAAAGAGTGTAGATCTCGGTG
>OGMF01002160.1_pt1 | contig 17324 bp, 8 predicted proteins | sample 1572921 | NCBI WGS metagenome assembly OGMF01 (sample SAMEA2581919, study PRJEB24529) | metagenome | biome: Human gut stool | place: China | collected 2011
AGCCGCGCCGACACGCCCGACAGCAAGTATTATTGCCGTGACAATACCGCCGGCACAACTGGGCAACACCGCCTTGAATATCGTGCGCACCTTACCTGCACCCAGCGCATAGGAACCTTCGCGGATACCTGCAGGCACCGACAACAAACTTTCCTCCACCGAACGGACGATGACGGGAAGTATCATAAGAGACAACGTAATGCCTCCGCCAAGCAAACTGTAACCCATTTTGAGTGCGACCACAAACACAAGATAGCCGAACAAGCCGTACACAATGCTTGGTATACCTGCAAGCGTTTCGGTGGCGATGCGGATTACGCGCACGAGTTTGCTTTTGTTGTTGGTGTACTCCGCAAGGAAAATTGCCGCAAACATACCGATTGGCACGGCGATTGCAAGGGAAATTACCACAAGGCTCAACGTGCCGACAAGCGCGGGCAGAATCGTCGGTCCGTCCTTGCCGTCGCCGAACAAAGACGGGCTGAGGTGAGGAATGCCACTGACCAGAATGTACACCAGTATTCCGACAAGTGCCGTCATGGCAATTGCCGTCGCCACGTAGCCGACGTACTTAAGCACGAGACACACTATTTTACTGCGTGAAAGGTTTTTGTTTTTCATCATGCGCGCTCCTTTTTAAGCAACGACAGCGAAGCGTTGAGCAAAAATGTAAACACAAACAGTACCACGCCCGAAGCGATGAGTGCCGACACGCCCTCATCGGGCAGTTCCAACGCGCCCTGAGCGATGTTTGCCGTCAGCGTACACATACTCTGAAACAGTCCCGTAGGCACTTCCGGGCTGTTGCCGATTACCATTACCACAGCCATCGTTTCGCCGATCGCGCGCCCTATTGCCAACACAACGCCTGCAACGATACCGCTTTTTGCGGCAGGCAGCATTACCGTGAAAGTCGCTTGTTCCTTTGTTGCGCCCAGTGCCAGTGCGCCCTGGTAGTATTCCTGCGGCACCGCTTGCAAACTGTCCAGACTTACGCTTACCACCGTCGGCAAAATCATGACGGACAAAACAAGCGAAGCTGCCAGTATGCCGTAGCCCACGCCGTTTGGCGACACGTAGTCGCGCAAAAACGGCACGATAAAGTTGAGCCCTACCATACCGTAAATTACCGACGGTATGCCGGCAAGCAGGTTTATCATGTGTCGGACGGGCGCGACGAATCGTTTCGGGATAAATTTGTACAGCGAAATGGCGACAAACAAGCCAAGCGTAATGCCGATTGCGACGGACAAACCCGTTACATACAATGAGCCGACAATCATCGGAAATATACCGTACTCGGGCGGTTCGCCCATCGGGTGCCATGTTGTGCCGAACAGAAATTTGCCCAGTCCGTACTTTGCCACAAACGGTGTGCCGTTGGCAAGCAAAAATACGGTAATTACCGCAAGCGCGACTACCGAAAACACGGCGCAGGCAGCAAACAGACATTTCATTAAGTTTTCTTTTAATTTAAGTTTATTCACAAATACGTCCTTAAACAGCCTTTACTATACGCTTTAATGCCGTTTGCTGTACACAAACGGCATCATATATTATTTGTTACTCTGCAATTACCTGCGACCAGACCGTCAGTCGCGTTTCGCCCTCGACATTGCCGTAGATGTGCTTCAATTGATCCTTGGTAATGTTTTTAAGCGGGTTTTGCGCATTGACAATCAGTGCGATACCGTCCATTGCAAACGTCGTAGACGTGCAACCTTCCGCTTTGCTTTGTACAAATTTTTCGCTGATCATACCAAACGGGCTTACGTCATTTTGCGCGTCCTTGTAACCCTGTGACGAACCCGTACCGCCGACGGTAACCTTTACCTTGCCTTGCAGCGATTCAAACTTTTCCGCAAGTTTGTTCATGACGGGTTGGCAGGAAGTACTGCCGGTAAGGGCGATTGAACCTTCCAATGTTTCGTCAACAACGTATGCGGGTGCGTTGTCAACGCTTGCCGTGTAACCTTCCGCAGCAACGATTGCCTGTCCTTCCGCGCTAAGCAGGAAGTCGTAGTAAGCCTTGTACAGTTTGTTTTTCAAAGTGTCTGCTTTGTACACCACCGCCAGCGGACGAGAGATGGGGTAGCTGCCGTCCTTGATTGTAGCGGCACCGGGTGCAACGCCGTCAACGGTAAGTACTGTTACGTCCTTTGCGCCGAGCACATATCCAAGGCTGTCGAAAGCGATGGAATACCTGTTTGTCTGAACGCCGGACAGCACTGCCGCGGTGTCGCTTGCCTTGATTACGCCGGAAACGTCTGCCTTGCCTTTAAGACCGATGATTTCCATAAACGCCGTTTTTGTTCCGCTGCCGTCCTGACGAGTGATGACGGTAATATTTTTGGAAGCGTCGAATTCACCGCCGTTCGCGTTGCAAGCCACAAGCGCAAATACGCAAACCATGACAAGAACCGCGGCGGTAACAACTTTTACTAATCTTTTCATTTTTACTTTCCTCCGATCAAATCGAGTTATAAACAATCGTGCGACGCCAAGCCACATGCAGTTTGTCGAAAATTTTTGTCCGCAACCACGAACATTCCGCGCCGCACGTTGCAAACTGTAAACCGACAACGCCGTCGCACAATACCTCTGCGACTGCCGAGCGACATTGCTTGCGAAGGTTTTCCTCCCGCCCGATTTACAAGCACATTGTACACCTACGTGAAAAAACAAACACGCAATGTTGTGTAAAAGAAACGTAAAGAATGTGTAAAAAAAACAGGCTTCCTCTGCCGACGTCACCGCCGACAAATGAAACCTGTTTTTATTGTTTTGTTCTGATTATTTTTCAAACGAATATCAACATTCCGTCCCGACAAACAAAAGCGCACCTTACGCCAATTGGCGTCAGGTACGCTTGTTGATTTACCTTTGATATTGTGCCGCACAAGCGTAAAAGTACTTGTGATGCCGTGGCACGTTACAGACTACTTATCCGATTTTTTGCCGAGATGCAACTTCTTTGCTTCCGCTTCGGCACGTGCCTGCGCTTCCGCTTCTTCCTGTTTGCGAACCAATTCTTCGTAGTAAGAGGGGTTGCTCATTACTTCGCTGTCGTACAGGTGGCACGCCACGAAGTGGCCGTTACCCACATCCTTGAACTGCGGACAAGCAACCTTGCACGCTGCCATACACTGCTTGCAACGTGTGTGGAACTTGCACCCGGCAGGCGGATTAGCCGGTGACGGAATGTCGCCTTCCAACACAATACGCTTAATCTTCGTATCCGGATCGGGGATGGGAATAGCCGAGAACAATGCCTTGGTGTAGGGGTGCAAGGGATTGTCGAACATCTCGCGCTTGGAACCGTATTCCACCATGTTGCCGAGGTACATTACGCCTACGTCGTCAGAGATGTGTTCCACCACGGACAGGTCGTGCGAAATGAAGATGTAAGAAAGGTGTTCGGATTCCTGCAAATCTTTAAACAAGTTGATGATTTGCGCCTGTATCGACACGTCCAGTGCGCTGACAGGCTCGTCGCAAATTACAAGTTTGGGTTTGAGAGCAAGTGCTTTGGCAATGCAGATACGCTGACGTTGTCCGCCGCTGAATTCGTGAGGATAACGGTCAAAATAGTGTGGCTGCAAACCGCACTTTGTCATGATGTCCACAACGTAATCCTTGTATTCTTCGGGCGGTACGATGTTGTGCACCTTTACCGCTTCACCCACAATCTCGCCGACGGTCATACGCGGCGACAGCGAAGAATACGGATCCTGGAATATCATCTGGAAGTTGGGGCGCAACTTACGTAAAGCCTCACCCTTCAACTTTTCTATGTGCACTCCGTCGAAGATAATCTCACCGTCGGTCGGCTCGTACAAACGCAAAATAGTACGTCCGAGCGTGGTTTTGCCACACCCTGACTCACCTACTATGCCGATGGTCTTACCTTCCTTAAGTTTGAATGATACGCCGTCCACCGCCTTGAGGTAGACGATATTTTTCTTAAGGAAACTTTTTGAAATAGGAAAGTATTCCTTAAGATTGTTTACTTCAAGTATGTATTTTTCGCCGTTTTCCGTTTCGGGAGTTGTAATTGTAGTATTATTCATTGTCGCCACGCTCCTTCAACGCGAGATAGCACGACACAAAGTGCGTCGGTGAAACCTGTACCATCGGCGGATACTCGCCCTTACAAATGTTGCACTTCATGTTACATCTGTCCTTGAAGTAGCAACAAGTCGGCATATTGATGGGGTTAGGCACGTTGCCGGGGATACTGTACAATCTGTCAACTTCCTTACCTACGACCGGTTTACTTTTTTGCAGACCGATTGTATACGGGTGCATCGGGTTTTTGAAAATTTCCTGCACGGTACCCTTTTCCACCACTCTGCCTGCGTACATTACGACAACGTAGTCCACCATTTCGGCGATAACGCCCAGGTCGTGGGTAATCAGCATTATACTGCCACTGATTTTTTTCTTAACGTCACGCAACAGGTCAAATATTTGCGCTTGTATAGTAACGTCCAGAGCCGTCGTCGGCTCATCTGCGATAATCAACTTGGGATTGCAGCAAAGTGCCATTGCAATCATTACACGTTGACGCATACCTCCGGAAAGTTCGTGCGGGTAGCAATTGTACACATGTTCGGGCATTGCAATGCCTACAAGGCGCAGCATTTCAAGACTTTTTTCCTTGGCAAGCAACTTGTCTGCGCCGTCTACGTGCAACAAAGTAACTTCGTCCAATTGGTTACCGATTGTAAACACGGGGTTGAGCGAAGTCATCGGCTCCTGGAAAATCATGCTGATTTCACTGCCTCTGATGTGCGCCATCTCGCCAAGCGGCATCTTTGCAATGTCCACTACTTCGTCGTGTTCCTCAAAAATCGTCCTGAAACGAGGTTTGCCCTTGTGGTCAACCGCCTGACGTGTGACCTCGTTGCCGTTTTCATCGGTAACGTTTTCCATGATCGGTTCCTTGCCGACGGGTGTTTTTACCGTTGAGCAGAATCTGATACTTCCGCTGACGATTTGTCCCATAGGGCCTTGCACAAGTTGCATAAGCGACAAACTCGTCACCGACTTGCCGCAGCCCGACTCACCTACCACACCTACGGTAGCACCGCGAGGAATGCTGAACGAAACGCCGTTTACCGCCTTGACAACGCCATTGTCGGTGTAAAAATACGTATGCAAATCATCAAACTCGACAATATTGTTCGGGTCCTTCATTGTTGTGACGTAATCGTCGCGAGTAAATGCCGCTCTGCGCTTTTGAAGAGCTTTTATCTCTCGTGCATTTGAACGCGCAATCTCACGCGATTCGTCGACGGTAATATAGTGTCCGTTTTGTTTTTTTTCTGCCATACCGTCACCTCATTGCCTTGGGGTCGTAAGCGTCACGAAGTCCGTCGCCCACAAAGTTGAACGCCAGCACTGCCAGAATGATGCAGATACCGGGGGCAATCCACAAGTTGGGATACAAACGCAACGCAGTATTGTTTGCCGCGGCATTGATCATGTTACCCCACGTAGCATATTGCATGGGAAGACCGATACCAAGATATCCGAGGGTAGCTTCGGTAAGAATGATACCGCCAAGTCCCAAGGTCATGGATACGATAAGTTGCGGCATCACGTTGGGAATAAGGTGTTTGAATATCTTGCGCGACACCGGCAAACCGCTTGCTTCCGCGCTTAGCATGAAGTCCTGCTCACGCAATGTAAGTATTTGTCCGCGAACCAATCTTGCAGTACCTGCCCAACCGAACAACGTCAGCATTGCCATCATTACGTACAACTTGGCAGGGCCTGTTACGTTACGCGCGTCCAGTGCCACACCGATAATCATCATCATAGGCAACGTAGGTACACAGTTGAATATATCGACGATACGCATTGTTATCTGATCGACCCAACCGCCGAAGTAGCCTGCCAGACCGCCAAGAAATACGCCTAATATCGTTTCAAGAATGATTACCACGAAACCTACCGTCAGCGAAACTCTGCCGCCGTACATCAGACGAGAAAATACATCGTAACCCTTGTCGTCCGTACCGAGAAGGTGCGAACCTGATGGTTTAAGATAGTTGGTCGGCTCGGAGAACTTGACAATATACACGGGATCTTCGCCGTAGGTCGGCGCTTCCACAATGGTTGTGTACTCTTCCGTAACTTTTTGCGAATTGTCGGCCTCGTCTTCGCCCCAGATGAAACTGAACGGCAAAAACGGTCCCAGAAAAGAGAACACGAACAACGTAATCAACATGATAAGTCCCGTCATGGACAATTTGCTGCGGAAAAACCTTTTGAGCACTATTCGTCCGGGGCTAAGGGTACGACTGGTTATTTCTTCGGTAGATTGTTCACCTTCGTCTTCTTTGTAAGGTGCAAAAGCGTCCTCGGCGTTCAACGCCTGTTTCAGTGCTTCGTTACTTTCTTCAACAAGTCCCGCAACGTTTTGTTCGTCGGACAGCAAGGTGTCGGTAGGATTGTTGACTAAATTTTCTTTGTTGTATTCCATACCTGTACTCCTTACTTACCGAGTTTAACACGTGGGTCAACCACTGCATACATAAGATCGCTGAACAAAGTACCCACAACCGTAAGTACGGCAATAAACATGTTGTAACCCATGATAAACGGAATGTCACCCACTACCAATGCGTCGTAGGCAAGTTTACCGATACCCGGGATACTGAACACCGTTTCGGTGATCATCGCTCCGCCGAAAAGGCTGGGCAAAATGCCTGCCATCATGGTGACGAGAGGAATCATTGTGTTGCGGAAAACGTGTTTGTAGATAACTTTGTTTTCACTAAGTCCCTTAGCGCGGGCAGTACGTACGTAGTCGGCTTTTAACGCTTCCAACGTGTTTGTACGAGTGTAACGCATAAGAGAACCGATACTGAGAATTACCAACACTGCCATAGGCAACACCATGTGCCACAACATGTCGCACAGACGCTGGAACCAGTTTGCGTTCATCGGAAGCGACGCCGAAACAAGACCGCCTACTTCAAACCAACCGAGTTGCACGGCGAATACACGAATAAACAGTGCACCGAGGAAGAATGTGGGCAAACTGATACCGATCATCGCAAGTATCGTGACGGTGTAGTCCAACACGCCGTATTGGTGCGTTGCCGCCTTGATACCCAGAGGAATGGCAATGGCAAATTGCAGTATGGTAGCAATAAAGGCTATTGCAAAGGAAATACCCATATTCTGGAATATTACCGTCTGAACAGGCTTTTTGTACTTAAAGGACATACCGAGATTGCCTTGAAGCATGTTTCCCAGCCAGCCGAAGTAGCCGCCGAGAATAGAGACAAACTTGTCCCAGCCCGTTGCCACGCTGTAGTTTACAGCAACATCGATTTTGGCGCCGTTGCTGTCGGTAAACACAATCTGACGTATTACGGACAAGTCTTCGGTAGTTTCGACAAGAGCAAACGTTCCGCTTTCCTTAAGTTCCAGCACTTCGTCAAGCGTAATTATCGTATTGTCTTTTTTATTGTTGTCGTCTTCCGTAGCGTCGTCCTTTTTGTCGCCGCTTTCGGTTGTGTTTGTACCGCGAAGAGTAACCTTGTATATTTTGTATGTACAAACGCCGCCGTCGGAAGGCACTTCCAGCACTACGCGCATGTTGTGTGCGCCGTCGTAACTGCCTGCGTACCACTCGAGATAAGACTCACCGCCGGGCACCACGTGATTCTCGTAAGTGTCCGCTTTGGTGTTTTTGGTAAACGTTATATCCTTGTATTCGCTACCTTCGCCGAGTTTCAACTTAAGGTATGCGTCCGGCATGGCAAGCCCGTACAATTCCTTGATGCGGTCCACGTCATCCTGCGTCATGGTACCTTGCGATACTGCCGACGAATATTGATTGTCTACGTAGTCCGTAGGCATCATGCGAGCAAGAGCATAAATTATTACCGACACTCCGAAAAGAATGAGCACGGACAACAATAATCTCTTGACTATATACTTTATCATGTCCATAGTAAAAGCGTCCTGTGTTGTTAGGCTGTGTTAATGGGCTGCTACCGCATTGACGAGAGAACGATTTGTCCTCTCGTCGCGGCGCGAGTTTGCACGCTCGACTTAGCCATTTTGCGCATTATACGCGGTCGGCGACAATGCCGCCAAGTGTTTGTCTTAGTTGTACTCTACTTCCCAGATACGCGACAACAGTCCGTTGTACGGAGTAAGGTCGTTGTCCTTGGTCATAGAAGCTCTCTTGAGGATTTCGCCCCTGAACGCGGCAAGGTCGTTTCTTTGGTAGGTGGGGAATTCCACTGCCAATTCCATAATCTTGTCCAGTGCTTCGGCGTAGATTTCCATACGTTCTTTTTGGTCAGTCGTTTCTCTGCCTTGGTCGATTAGGTCGCTCAAATCTTGTACGAGTTGCCACTCGGTCTTGTAAACGCTGTCTTTCAAAGTACCCTTGATGTAGGAATAACCCCAGTTATTGGTGGAGCTTGCCTTGCTGTCCTTGTGGTAAACCTGGTACATGTCGGGGTCAACCGTGGAAGACCATGCTGCAGCCCACACTGCCAACTTACCCGTAGACAGGTCGCTGAGTGCCGTTTGCGAAGTAACTACCTGCACGTCGAATCCGTTTGCGTTGAGTACTTTTACGGCATTGAGGAACATAGCGTATGCGGGGTGGTCGGTAGAACCGCCTGCAATTGTAAATTTGTAGTTGAGCGTATCCGTGCCGAAACCGTTGATGGTCTTTTCATATACGCCGTTGCCGTTAAGACGGTAACCTGCCTCTTCCACCAATGCCTTGATTTCCGCACCTGTGCTGTCGTAACTGTAGTCAAGACCTTTTGCTTCGTCCTTGTAGACCGTTGCGCCATCGGGATAAGCCCAGCTTGCCTTGGACATGGGACGGTAAATAATTGAAGCAAGACCGCCCTTGTAGTAGTTCTGGACAATGATGGAAGTGTCCATCGCCTTCATGATTGCGCGACGTACGTTGATGTTGGGTACGAAACGAGGATTGATACCGACGTAACCGTAACCGCTGGTCATGGTTTGCACCGACGTAATTCCGGCTTCCTTCAAAGCGGTTTTGTTTTCCTGAGTAGCGTTAGGTTCACCGAAGTCGATATCGCCGTTGATAAGTGCGCCGATTACCTGGTCGGTTTCTACAACCTTGTACTTGAGGTACTTGATCTTGGCATTGGAGAGTTTCTTACCTACGGTTTCGAAATAGGGGTTACGTTCGTAATAGACCATGTTCTTGTCAAAGAACGTGTCCGCGCTGACTTTGCTTTGGTCGCCTGTTTCGTTGGAAGCCATGTAGGAACCTGCGCCGAGAGGCAAACCGACCTTTTCGGGGGCATTGATGACGGTATTCATAAACGTAATGTCACCGAATTCCAAACCGAAGTTTGTTACGCCGTCAAACTCGTCGATGTAATTGTGCTTTTCGCCCTTGCTGTTTGTATATCCGCCGTTTGTGGAGTAGTAATGCATGGGAGAAACGGTGAAAGAGAAGTTGTAAATTGCTTTGGGGTCCACACCGTTGATTTTGATGCAGAGTACGTCGTACTCTTCGTTGTTCATTTCTTCTCTAGAAACGCCTTCGAAAGACGTAACCTTTTTGGTTGTGATACCGGAGATACTAGGCACTGCCTTGCCGTTGTTGGCAAAGTATTGTTTCTTGGCTTCTGCGGCAAACAGGTCGGAAATAGTACTTGCAGTACCCCAGTTGGTAACAACGCTTTCAAACGAGGACGCCTGAGTGCTCTTTACATTGTATTTTCCGTCGGAAGTCTTGGGGAAGAAGGAACCGAATACGCTGTTTACGCAGACCTGTTGCTCCGCCGCTTCCTTGGTAAGACTCTTGTCGGCTGCCATAAGTTCTTCTACGTACGATTTGATTTCGTCGTTGTAGATGGTTTGTGCGGCAGCGGCGTCAAGTTTGAAGTTGCCGTTTTCGTCTTTGTAAGTTTTGTTGTTTTCCTTACGAAGAAGTTCGCTGTAACCGCCGTCGTTGAGAAGGAACACCTGCCACTTGTCGGTAAATTCGTTGTTCTCCTTGTAGGAAGTCATGTCGATTGCATTCCAGTCGGAGTTAAGTTCTTCCAGGAACTTGGCTGCAACGGTTTCGAAATCCTTTTCCAGTTGAGGATATGCGTCGTCTGCAGGTTTGCTGCACTCTTCATCCTTACCGGCAACACCTTCGTATCTGACGTAATTTATAAGGTCGCTGATACGCTTATTTGCCGCACTTGCGAAACTTTGTTCAAATTCCGTTTCGTCACCGGGTTGAAGTTGTTGCTGACGGTAACTCTTCAATCCTACAATGTCCGTGGAGTAAATCGTGGACGAGCCCGTGTAAGCGGGATCGAGGTACAAGTACAGGTTGAACAGCACGTCCTTGATGGTGAGAGGTTCGCCGTCGGAGAACTTGATGCCGTTTTTGATAAGGAACTCATAGTTGGTGTATTCGCCTTCTTCCTTGACGGTATAAGCCTTGACAACCGTAGGTTCGTCCTCACCGCAAACGATTTTGCCGTTTTTGTCGGTGTTAAGCATACCGATTTGCGTAAGTCCGACAATCTGCGAATCGTAAGCAGACGACGAGAAATACGGGTTGAAAACTCCGTCCGGCGTCGAAATACTCATTGTGAACGCACGCGTTTCCTGATCGTACTTTTTGGTATTGTCATCGGGATTGGGCGTATCGTTGTTACATGCGACAAGTCCGAAAACCTGCATCACCAGGAAGCAAGCAAGGACCAACGCAAATACTCTACTGCTCTTTTTCATTATTCAAACTCCTTTGTTCAGTTTTTCGCTCAGGCGTTTTCCGGACCTGTCATGACTATTGTCACAGCCGATTCTATGTCGACGGGAGCAGGTGCGGTTGTCTGAGCGTTGTTGTCGATAATCCATTTGTCGAAAGCAGGTTCCAGGTAACTTTTGGGATTGCAATTGATTGTGCCCGATACGCTGACACCACTTACCCGGGCGCCCTCCACGGCACCGCAGGCAAACATTGCAAGTTTGTAGTCACCCGACAAAGTCACTTCCGCATTTATGCTTACGTTACTAAACGTCAAATCGTAAACATTCGCTTTTTCGCCGAGAGTAGCAAACAAAGCGCAGTTGGCAGGGTTGTTTCTGTTGAAAGTGTAATCAATACTTACGTTGGAAATCGTGTGTCCGTTTCCGTTGATTGTAACGTTGAGTTGTTCTACAATGCTCCACTCAACACCTGTAAAGTCAATGTCTGCGTCCACATAGATGTTACCACCCGTAAGCAATGCCGAAGTAAATTCCCGTGTAGTCTTGACAATTGTCCATCGACCGGGAATAAACTTGACGTACACCGTCACGTCGTCCTTGCCGAATGTGTACGGCCAGGAAAACACTTGCGTGCATTCCGCATCGGCATAGTACTCGTAAAGAGTGCTGTTGTCCTTGGACGGTTGTTGACGACTGGAAGGCTTGTTACGAGTTTTTCCGGGTTCGCCGTCGCTGATAGTCTTGACGACATCACCCGTCTGGCTGTCGACAAACTTCATTTCAACCTTCTGCACCAGATTGGCGTACAAGGTTACGTCTGCCGTAACGCGCATTGTTTCGAAATTCCATTCTTCTCCCAGTGCGACAATGCCGTTTTCGTCCTTGACAATGTTGCCTTCGGCGTCAAGTTGTGGCAAGTACCACTTGTTGTCGCAGTAGTATCCGTTAAAAGACATTGAAGCAAAGTCGTTGCGGTCGCCGGGTTTCAATCCGACAAGAGAGTTGTCGCCAACACCCAAAAACAGTTGCACGTCGCGAGCGGCGAGTTTGTTGTCCGATTTGTACTTGTCGCCGACGTTGTAATCGAACGTGACAAGATAATCGTAGTCTTTGGTTGCTGTCTGACACGCGCCGAGCAACGTCAAAGCGACGAACAGCGTCAGTGCCATGATGACAATCGGTAATATTTTGCTGTGTTTTGTTGTCTTAAACATTTTCAATCCTCAGGCGAAAACCGATGTGACCTCGCCGTACATTCAGATGTCGATCGTGTTGTCCCATGAAACGCGCGACTAAGCCGCGCGTTTCACGGAATCAGTTACTTTTGTTTGTTGGAACAATTAGTTTTTGTTGCCGTTTTTCTTTTTGATTACCAGCACAGTGGCAACCGCTGCGGCTGCAACTACCGCTACGCTACCGAGAACAATACCTACAATCGCGCCTGCGGGCAGACCGTTGTCGACGGACGGCGAATCGGGCGTATCGGGTACGTCGGGTACATCCGGTACATCCGGTACGTCGGCTGTCGACATACTCTATGTTGAGCAACAGTTGCACCGTGTAAGTTTTGCCGTTGTACTCGCAGGAGATGTTGATGTCCTTGTCACCGTTGACAAACTTGGTTTTGTCCGTCGTGTAATCCGTCACAAACAGTTCCGACTTGTCGGCAAACACAAGTTTGATTGTCATGCCTGTTCCGTCGAATTGTTCGCCTGCCTTGTATCTTGTTTTGTTTGGCGTTGTGGCAATTACCAGTTTTTCAACCTGTACGGGGCTGCCGAGCGCTTGCTTCTTGTTGCGCAAAGCCGTTTCGTACCTGACCAGTTTGTCGAAGTAACTGCCAAGCAACGTAAGTTGTTGACTATCGCTGATTGCGTTGTAGGCAACGCGTGCGTTTGTAACAGCCTCCGAGATGTCGTCAAGCTCGCTGACCGAGGTAACGTTGCCGATTTCCTCTTCCGTCATCATGGCAGTTGCACTGTCTACAAGTTCCATTACGTTGTGCGTAGCGTCCGTAGGCAGAATTTCTTCGGTGGTCTTAACCGTGAAGAACGTTGTCCACAATGCAGAGTCGTAACCGGTACCGTTTTTGGGTACGATTGCCGTCAGACCGAAGTCGGCAATCACCGACGGGTAGTACACACGTTTTGCGGCGAAGTCTTTGAAGTTTGCGTAGTAGTTGTTGATACCGTAAGTCTTAAACAACGCGTACTCTACCGAGGTTTCCGCAAAGGCAGTGCCGTCAACGAATGTGGCATACAAAACAGGTGCCTGTACGCTGTTGAAAGTGTAATTTTTGACGGAACTGTTGTAGAATGCGTAACTTCCGATAGCCTTGACCGTGTAGGCAAGTTCGATGTCGGTAAGTTGCGAAACCTTTTCAAATGCTCTTGCTGCGATTTCCACGGTTTTGTCAAGGGTCTTGTAGCTTGCAGCTTGCTTACCTGCCGGATACTGCAACAAGATGTAGCCGTTGTCAGCCTTGGCGTACAACACTCCGTCGAAAGAAGTGATTACGTTGCCGCCGGCGACGATTTCGGTAAGAGTTCTGATGTTTGCGAATGCGCCCGCGCCGTAAGCGTATACCTGACGTACCCGTTCTTTTTCTACTCTGCCCTTTTCGTCGTATTCGTCCCAGTGGTAATCCGCAGACATGCTGTCAAACGTTGCAGGCAACGTGACGGTTGTAAGTTTGGTTTCGGCAAAAGCATATTCGCCAACGTACTTCAATGCACCGAATGTTACGCTTGTAAGGGCAGCGCCGTTGAATGCGTTGTTGCCTACATGCGTTGCCGAGTCAAGCGCGATTGTTTTCAGCGCGGAAGAAGCAAATGCGTAGTTGCCGATTGTTTCCACATTGCCGAAGTCTGCATCTACAAGCGACTTGGCGTTGTAGAACGCGTAGTTGCCGATTGTTTTGACGCCTTCGAGATTGATTGTTTTGACAGATACGCAGTTGTAGAATGCGTAATTGCCGATTGTTTGTACACTTGAAGGCAACGTAACGGAGGTAAGTCTTGTACGTCTGCCGGAAGAATACAGTGCGTAATCGCCGATAGCGGTCGTACCTTCGCCGAATTCAACAGAAGTAATTTCGTTGCTGTTGCGGAATACGTTTGCGCCCATCTTTGTTACTGCGCCCAGTTTGACCGTAACAATGCCGTAACTGTCGGCAAATGCTTCTTCGCCGATTACGGACAATCTCGGGAAGTTGACGTTGGTGATGTTTGCACCGCTGAACGCGCTGTCGCCTGCTTCTGCAAGATTTTCGGCAGAAACGATCGTAAGTTTTTCACAAAGCGCAAATGCGCTGTTTCCGACTGTCGTCACGTTGGGCAAACTTACCGATGTAAGCGATGTGCAACCGATAAATGCCCGGTCGCCTACGCTTGTCACGTTGTCAAGCCCGACTACTTCCGTCAGTTTGCTGCAACCCGCAAACAATCCTTCGGGGATTGTCGTAAGGTTTTCAAACGTGACTTTTGTTACCGAGCTGTCGGCAAATGCGTACTTTCCGATTTGCTTGATACGAGTCATATCCAGTTCGTTGCTCAACTGCACGCCGGACAATGCGCCGTCGGCAATTTTGTCGACAAGCACAGACATCAGGAAGTCCTTGGTGTAAGCGGGTACGGAGATAAGTTCGTAACCGTCCAAAGAGTACAACACACCGCTGGATGCAGAGTAGTAGTTGTTATGCCAGGACGAGTATCCTTTGATGAAGAAACCGCTTGTGGAGGAGCCTGCGAAACTCGTTGCACCGATAAACACCGAACGACCGAACGTCGGACGGGTTCTGTCGGACAAGTTGACAATTGTAAGCGCGGTACAATCCTTAAATGCGTAGTCGCCGATCGTGTACGTACCGTCAGGCAGCGTAAAATTGTCGATTGCCGTGTTTTCAAACGCGTTTGCGCCGATACCGCGGAAGTCACTGCTTGTAAGCGTTACCGAAGTAAGATTTGTGCAGTTTGCAAATGCACCGCTACCGATGTTTTGTCCGCCGTAGGTGAAACTCGTCAGTGCCGTGCAACCCTCGAACATTCCTTTACCGATCTTGGTAAATTCGCTCGTAGTTACATCGCTAAGTGACGTGCAGCCTGCAAAATCTTCCTTTCCTACAACCGTCAACTCGCTGAGGTCGACACTCGTAAGTGCGGTACAGCCCGCAAAAGATCTGTCTTTGGTCGTAGTGATACGTTTGGAGTTTTCGATCGTAGTAAGTGCCGTACAACCTTCAAATGCGCCGGGACCGATTGTAATGGTACCGTTAAACTCATCGTGAGGATTGTTTTCGCGGTCTACGAATTTGCCGAACTTGACCGTGGTAAGTTTGGGAAGATTCTTAAACGCATCTCTGCCCACAACGTTGCACTGACCGTTGATTTCCACGTATTCCAGATTGATACATCCCTGGAATGCGTTTTCGGGGATTTCGGTCAGGGTAGAAGGAAGAATAACCTTCTTTACCGTGGTGTTGTTTTTGAAGCAGTCCTCGTCGAGATACATCACGTTTTTGTCGCGGGGAATTTCACAAATTTCACCGCCGTAGTAGTCGTACAACGTGTAATTGTTAATACGGTAAATGTCGCCTACCACCACTTTGACGTACTTGGGCGGCAACGTTGTGCCGTTTGCGGTAATTGTGATAAACGCAGTACCTTTGCTTAGCGCAGTAACGAGACCGTTTTGATCTACGCTTGCGATGCCGGGATTGTCGGACTCGAAAACGAAGGTTGCACCGTCAACGTACCACGGCGACAGAGAAGCCGTCAATTTTGCCGTTTGTTGCGGATTGAGGTCAAGCGCGGTATCGGTACCGGAGTTGACATCAACAAAGTAACCGCTTGCGTTTTTGACAGCGTCAAGCACCATTTTGTCTGCAACGGGGTTCAACCCGGATTCTCCTGTAACGGTAACGTTGACGCGTGCATAGATATTCTTGTCAACACCCGTGCTGTCGCGGAGCACCATCGTTGCGTTGCCTTCGGCAACTGCAAACACTTCGCCCTGCTTTGTTTTGATGTATTGACTGCCGTTTTCAACAAACCATGCCAACGTCTGCGACATAGTGACGTCCGGACCTGTTGTAACCACAGGTGCATACAACTCGTTGGGGCTCATGGTAAGGTTGTAATATTTGTATTCCGTACCGTCGGAGTTTTTACCTACGCGGCCTGTAGCGGCAAGTTTGCCGCCGTCGGCAGACACGACAACAGAGTCGGGATACTGCAACGCCGTAGTCATGTCGATACGGTACGTTGCCTGGTTCATTGCATAGTCTTCGACAACCAGCAGGAACTGTCCTTCGGAATTCTGTCCGTCGTATCCTGTGCTTGCCGCAACTATTTCGTTGTAGAAATCGGTGATTTCAAATGAAACGGTACTCTTTTCCCCTCTTTGTCCGTAAACAGGCACGGGGTGCTTTGTCGCAAGAGTAAGGACGTTTTCGCCGTTTTTGTTCTTTTTGATGTAGCAAGGCATCACGTCCTGAACAAATTGGTTGTCCTGTACTTCAACGTCCATGTACACGCGGTACTTGACTTTTTTGTTTTCCGTATACGGGTCGAAACGTACCTTGTAACTCAGTACCTGAGGCGTTTCGTAGTCGACCGTAAAGGTAAAGTCGAAGGTGTTGCGGTCGGGGTTTTGTCCGCCTTCGTAATCCAGCGTACCTTTAAGCGACACTTTGTAGGTCGAATTTTCCTGCAAATTCCAATCCAATGCGTTGATGTCCAGTACGACTGCCGCGCCGCGGTTACTGCCGCCCGCCGCATAGGATTTGCGGACTTTTTCCTGAACTTCGCTGTAAACGACCTGTCCCGTGGCAGTGTCGGTTACGACGATTTCCATTGTGTTTGCGCCGCGCAACAATCCTGCGTACACCATGTACAACTCGTATATCGTGTGATTGTTGGTCTGGTCAAATATCGAGATTGCGGATTTTTCCTGTTCGGGATAAATCTTGACGTCAGTGGACTCCTGTTCGTACAAATACGAACCGAGAGTAAGAATGTACTTGTCTTCGAAGTATCTTCCCAGCACTCTCGTTGCAGCCGCGCTTGCCACAAGTTTATCTTCGGGGGCAACGCCGGTATCCTTTTCGCTGTCGGCAATTTCATATGCGCTGTAGTCAAACAGAGGAGCATCTGTCCAGTTGCCGTAGAATGCGAGATACGGCAAACCGATTGTCACTTCACCTCCGCTGACAGGTGCCAGCGAAACAAAACCTTCGACGTACATACCGTTGGCAAAACTATTTTCGATGTAAGTTTTGTCTGCATCGGACAACGTGATTTTTACGCTGACTTCAAGGCTTTGGTTTGCGCCGACTTCCACACGGCTGACTTCTTTGCCACCGACAAACACCTTGGTGTTTGCCGACAACATGTACGCTTTTTCCGCAACGGTCTTGTTGTCCGTAGCAAGCGTTTCCGTCATTACGTAGATGTTGGGGTTGTACGTTACTGCTTTTGCGGTGATGTTGTGTACTGTAAATGTAAATTCATACACGCCCGTGCGATCGGGGTCATCGTACAATTCCACTTTTGTCTTGTCGCGCACATTGCCGTTGCCGTCGGTAACGGTAA
>OGMF01002161.1_pt1 | contig 17323 bp, 9 predicted proteins | sample 1572921 | NCBI WGS metagenome assembly OGMF01 (sample SAMEA2581919, study PRJEB24529) | metagenome | biome: Human gut stool | place: China | collected 2011
ACTTCTTGTGGTTGTACTACCGTAGCTTATTCAAAGGAACCGGCATTACCGGGTAAGGAAATAGATTTGGAAGTGGTTTATAAAGCTGAACATCCGGAGCACTTTGACAAGACGATAACGGTATATTGCAATGCAGAAACTTCTCCGTTGGTATTGAAGATTAGCGGGGATGCAAAATAACTGATTGATGGGATGAAGGAGCGGCTGCAATTGAAAAAATGGTTGAATGGAATAACAAACGTATTATTCTGTCTGTGCCTGCTTGTTGTGATACTGATAGTATTGCAGGTGTTTGTGGTGACCTCCTTCAAGATACCGTCGGACTCGATGGAACCGTCGTTGCTGGCGGGTGATTGTATTCTGGTGGATAAATGTTCGGGTGGAGCACGCCTATTCAATGTGCTTGATGCCGTGGAGAAAAAGGAGGTGAGGATGCACCGTATGTCCGGATGGAGAAATTTTCAGCGGAATGATGTACTAGTGTTCAATTTTCCTTATCCGGGCAGGTGGGACAACATTGCGCTGGACGTGATGTTGTATTACGTGAAGCGCTGTATCGCCGTGCCGGGTGATACGTTGGAGATAAGGAATACACATTATCGTGTGTCCGGATTTGATGGTATCGCAGGAAATGTGCAGGCGCAGGAGGAATTAGGTAAATTGATATCTTCGGGCATGACGGAGGAACGGGGCCTTGTTCTTAAGAGCTTTCCCGATGGTGGCTGTAATGGGTGGACTATCAGCGAGTTTGGGCCTCTTTATATACCGGCCAAAGGCAGCGTGGTAGGAATGAATCCGGAAACACGGTTGCTGTATCGGAACGTGATAGAGTGGGAACAGAAAAAGAAACTGACATTGCATGGAGATTCGGTTCTGCTGGGGGACAGTGTGATACACAATTACCGCTTCTGTGAGAACTATTATTTTGTTTCGGGTGACAAGATGGTGAATTCAAAAGATTCCCGCTACTGGGGATTACTGCCGGAACCATTTATAGTGGGAAGGGCATGGCTGGTATGGAAGTCCGTCAGCCCGAATACTGGAAAAATGAGATGGAAACGTATCTTTAAAAGAATAGACTAAGATGAAAGTTCTGTTTAAATTGCTCTGGATATTATTGATTGCCGGGATATTGGAGGCTTGCAATGCTTCCGGCAGATTGGAGTACGCACTGGAGTGTGCTGCAACCAACAAAGGCGAACTGGAAAAGGTACTGGAACATTATAAAGATGAGCCTGAAAAATATAAAGCCGCTTGTTTCTTGATAGAAAATATGCCTTATCACTATGCCCTTGAAGGTGAAGAACTGGATTCTTTGAAAACAGTGCTGGCTTCGGCAGATGCTTATGGGGTGATGCTGAAGGATACTGCCGTACCGGATTGGGATTATTATACCCCTTCCGGATTGCAGAGAAAACCGGATGTACTGAATATAAGGGCTGAATTCTTGATAAATAACATTGATTTGGCTTTTGATGGTTGGAAAAAGCGTCCGTGGAATGCTTCCCTTTCTTTTGCAGATTTCTGTGAATGGCTGCTTCCCTATCGTATCGGAAATGAGACTCCGGACAACTGGCGGCAGATATACCATGACCGTTATTCCTTTTTGCTGGACGAGGTTTATACGGGTATCGATGTAGTGGAGGCGATTAGCGTAGTTTGGGAGTATTTGCAGAAGGAAGACCCTTACCGGTTTACATGGGTCTTTAACTATCCGCATTTGGGAGGAGAGTACCTGCTGCATAATCGTATCGGCAAGTGTCAGGATGCTTGTGATTTTATGATTTATGTGATGCGGGCCATCGGCGTCCCGGTAGCCTATGATTTCTATACTTTCAATGCGGAAACACGGAAAGGGCATGTGTGGAATGTGGTGAGGGATGTAACGGGTGTCTGCCTTCCTTTTACTTTCCCTTCCCGGAAGCCGAAACGGGGAAGTTTCTATATTGACAGTCGGCGCCCGAGCGTGGTTTACCGCCGGTGTTTTGGCAGACAATGGGACATGGATGGCGATTTTATGCGGAACCGGTCCGTACCGGCTGCTTTTAAGGATGTGTTTGCAAGAAAAGTGTCGGATAATTATTTTGATTCGAATCTGGAACTGCCGGTAGAAGGGATGGACGGGAATTATGTTTATGTGGGGTTGTTCAGTGCTTATGGGTGGCGGGGAATAGATTTTACTAAGGTAGAAAGTGGAAAAGCGCTTTTCAGGAATTTGGCTTCGAGGCAGGTTTATATATTGTTGGCATTCGCAAACGGGCAGTATCGCCCTATTGGAAATCCTTTTTATTTTGATGGCAAGGATATACATCCTTATGTTGCAGATACCTCCAAGTGCTATTCTGCTGAATTGTATCGGAAATACCCTCTTTCGGAACGTATCAGGAACTATATGGGAGGGATAAAAGACGGGCATTTTGAGGCGGCTTGTGATAAGGATTTTAAAAATGCGGAGTTGTTGTGTACTGTGAAAGATACGCCCGGTATCAATTATAATCACGTTATTCTTGAGAAACCGGTAAGGGGTCGCTATGCCCGTTTTTGTTCTTCGGCAGAGGGATATGCGGAAGTTGCCGAAATGCATTTTTATAAAGGAGAGGAAGAGATTGTCCCTATAGACAGTTGGGGAGATGCTCCAGCCACAGCAAATACTTTTGCCTATCAGGTCTATGATAATGAACCGTTGTCGTATTTCATTTCATCAAAACCCGGTGCAAGTGTAACGGTGGATTTTGGAAAGGTTGTTACTATAGACAATTTTATGTATATGCCCCGTAACGATGATAACTTTGTCAGGATAGGGGATTGTTATGAACTCTTCTATTGGGGAGAGGGCTGTTGGAACTCATTGGGGAAGAAAATGGCAGAAAAACCTTTTCTACCATATGACGGGATACCATCGGGAGCTTTGCTCTATTTGCATGACAGTACCCGTGGAGAAGAAGAACTGATATTTCATATGGAAGATGGTAAGCAGGTATTTGTATCGGATTGTAAGGATTGATTGGATTGTCTTTCAGATTGGAATAGAAAAAAATGGAATAGTGATATGAAACATTGGTGTGTATGGGTATGGTTTACAGCAGGTCTGTTTATGGCTTGTTCTTCGGAAAATCAGTGGTTGGACACAGCTTTGAATCTTGCCGGTGATAACCGTGCGGAGTTGCAAAAGGTACTGGACCGTTACAAGGAAGAGGACGGTGACAAATATCGTGCTGCTTGTTTTCTGATAGAGAATATGCCTTTTCATGGTGCTTACGAGGGAAAGGCCTTGGAGAATTACAGGAAGTATTTCAGTGAATACGTTTCATTTCCTTATTCCAGGCATGTGCAAGAGTTGATTGATTCCTTGAAAAGAGCAGATGGAGAATTTTCTATAAATCAATTGACTTATAAGAGGGACATTATGACGGTGGATTCCGCTTTTTTGGTCAATCATATAGAATGGGCATTCAAAGTCTGGCGGGAGCAACCTTGGGGAAAGCATGTTGATTTTGATACTTTCTGCGAATATATATTGCCTTATAGAATAGGGGATGAGCCGCTTTCTCTCTGGCGCAAAGAAATTTATGAGTGCTATAGCCCGATTTTGGATGAATTCAGGAAGACAGATGAGGCTGATAATCCTAAGGTTGCCGCCCAGTTGTTGATGGATACGTTGCGGAAAGCGAACTACCGGAATACGGCTCTTTTTCCGGTGGGGCCTCATTTGGGACCGGATGTACTGAAATGGCATACGGGCAGTTGCCGAGAGTTTACGGATGCCATGATATATGTGTTGCGGGCATTGGGCATTCCGTGCGGAGTAGATAGGGTGATGGTATTAGGAGACAACAATGCCTCTCATTTCTGGAATTTTGTTTTGGATAAGGAAGGAAAGACATACATTGCAAATCTTCCTTATGAAGAAGTATGGAGCAAAGCGGAAGAATATAGCATTTCGAGGGGAAAAATGTACCGGGCAACCTATAGTATTGATAAGGAGGCGGTACGGAAACTGGGGAAATATTCCGATGTTTACCCGGCATTCCGACGTCCGTTCTTCCGCGATGTCACTGCACTTTATACCGGTAGCAGGAATTGGACTGTAGCTCTTCCGGATTCTTTGCTTTCCGGACAGTTTCGTGAGGGGGATATGGTGTATTTGTGCCTTGCCAACAGACTACAATGGCAACCTATAGGATATACTTTCTTTAAGAAGCGGGAGGCTCGTTTTGAGGATGTGGGAGGCGGGGCGGTCTTTACGCTGGCTGCCTGGAACGGAAAGGAATACGCTGCAGTATCTTCTCCTTTTCTTCTGGAGCGTGAAACCGGAAAGATACGGTTCATTGTTCCGGAAGCTGAAAAGCAGGAATTGGTCTTGTATAGGAAGTGCCATCTTACTTTGAGTGTTCTTTTCAATGACCGGATGATTGGGGGAGTAGTGGAAGGAAGCGACCGGGCAGACTTTGGGTGGAAGGATACTCTACTTTTGATAAAGGAGGCTCCGTATCGGCTATATACTGTGGCCCGGTTGAAGTCTGATAAACCGTATCGGTATATGCGCTATAAGGGTGCTGACGGATGTTTCTGTAATATCTCGGAACTGGCTTTTTATGAGAATACGGAAGATACCATACCTCTATATGGGGAAATCATAGGTACTCCGGGAAGTTTTGAAGACAATACACATGAATATTTGAACGCATTTGACGGTAATCCGGATACTTCATTTGATTATATACATCCGGATGGAGGATGGACCGGGATGGACTTTGGAAGTCCCCATCGTGTGGAGAAGGTGGTGTATACTCCTCGTAATGAGGTGAATTTTATTTATAAAGGTAATTTGTATGAATTGTTTTATTGGGGTGGAGGAAAATGGAATTCTGTCGGGCGGCAAATGGCTGTGTCAGATTCTATTGTCTATTCAGGGTTTCAAGGTGCTTTATTTTATCTGAAGAATCACACAGCCGGTAAAGATGAACGGATTTTTGAATATAAAGACGGGAAACAAATCTTTTGGTGAATTATAGAATACTATTGAATATTTGATAGATAGAATGAATAATGTACGTAATCTATTGACTGGAAGTTTGGTCTACATTGCTTGTATAGTTTTATTGTCTTTGGCATGTAACGTTTCTTCCGGACTTCCTGTAGCTGATGTTATAGGGCAATGGCTCTATTTCGATAAAAGTGCATTGGTAGTTGCAGGATGTCTGTTGATGGCTGGATTGATGATGGAAAAAAGGTATTTTCTTTTTATACCGGTTTCGTGGGTATTGGTAATGCTGGGGGGCATTGAGGCTGTTTGGGGATTGAGGCAGCTTTATGGTTATGCTGTGTCCAACCATTCCTTGTATGTATTGACAGGTTCTTTCTTCAATCCGGGGCCTTATTCCGGCTATTTGGCCATGATACTTCCGGTCTGTCTGCATCAATGGCTGACCAAGAGGGGGGAGATTCTCTGCTCTGACCGGAATGACGGGAAAGGATGGAAAAAGGTGATGGATAAAGTTGGAGCTATGGTCGCTGGTGGTGTGATGCTGCTTATCCTTTGTGTGCTTCCGGCAGGAATGAGCCGTTCGGCATGGTTGGCGGCAGGAGTTTCCTGTCTGTGTGTATATGCTTGGCATATGGATTGGACGGATAAGTTCAGATTATTATGGCAGCAGCAAAGGCAGCGTGTGGTGATGGTAGTGGTCGGTGGATTCTGTGTCTTGCTATTGGCGGGCTATTTACTGTTTGTCTTGAAACCCGATTCTGCACGTGGCCGTCTTTTCATGTGGAAGATAACTTGTCGTGCCATTGCAGAAAAGCCGTTGACCGGATATGGGATTCATAATTTCGCAGCAGCCTACGGAAATGCGCAGGAAACTTATTTTGCAGCAGGTGATTATGAACCGTGGGAGGAACGTGTGGCGGGAAGTCCGGAATATGCATTCAATGAATATCTGCAGGTTGCGGTCGAACTGGGTATTCCTTTGGCTGTATGTCTATTGGTTGTGGTCGTGCTGTGTTTGTATAGGGGAGTCCGTAAAGGACGTTATGGTATCTGTGGGGCCATTCTTTCCTTGATGATATTTTCTTTTTCCTCCTATCCGCTACAACTTCCGGTATTTATCGTTACATTTGGAGGATTGCTTGTGGCGTGCTTGTCCGGTGCCGACCGTTGGCAATGGTTGGGGCTGGCTGTATCAGTAGGCATCATTGGCGGTTTTCGCCTGAAGAATGACTTGCAAGTGGAGCAGGCCTGTCGGGAGTGGATGAATGCGCGGGTGCTGTATAATGCAGGTGCGTATCAATCGGCAGAGAAAGAGTACGGGCGCCTTTATCCTCTGTTGAGGGACCGGGCATCTTTCTTGTTCGAATATGGGCATGGATTGCACAAGCAGCAGCAGTTCAGTAAATCCAACCGTATTTTGAAAGAAGCTTTACAGCGTAGTTGTGACCCCATGATACTGAATGTGATAGGCAAGAACTATCAGCAGATGGGTGACTGCTTGTCAGCGGAAGACTGGTTTATCCGTTCCACCCATCGTTTGCCGGGACGTATTTATCCCTATTATCTGCTTGCGAAGCTTTATGCGGAACCAAGCTTCAGGCAACCGGACAAGTTTGAAAAAATGAAGTGGATGGTATTGACGAAAGAGCCGAAAGTGCATTCTACGGCAATACGACAGATGAGGGAGGAAATAAAAAAGATTCAGCTTATTTTTGTCCATATTAAAAAAGATGAATAAAAACGGAAAGTGTTAATAATGAGCGAACTAATTGCTAAAGTGCTATGAAAAAAGTGTCCACATGCAAATATCGGTTCGTTTTTTTGAAACGATTAATTTTATCAATTTATAATTGAGTATGAATATGAAGACACAGAACTATCGATACCTGCTATGCATGGCCGTTGCCCTGCTTGCCGCCTGCTCCGATGCCGGAAAGGGAAAAGAGTCCGAGGAAGGGGTGGCAACCGTCCTGCCAAGTGAAAGCAATGAAGTGACCGTGAAAGTCCTGAAGCGGGCGACCTTTGAGCATGAACTGGTGAGCAACGGAAAAGTAACCGCCGGTGCCATGGCGGATTTGCGTTTTGAGACCACCGGTGTAGTGGCACACATCTACGTGAAGAACGGTGACCCGGTGCGCAAAGGGCAGAAACTTGCCGAACTGGATAAGTTCCGCCTGAAGAACAAGACCGCGCAGGCCAAGGATGCCTTGGAAAAAGCGGAACTTGAGTTGCAGGATGTATTGATAGGGCAAGGCTATCCGGTGGGGGATGCCTCCAAAGTACCTGCTGACATCATGAAGCTGGCCCGCGTGAGGAGCGGTTACGACCAGAGCCTCGCCCAGTATGAGCTTGCCGCGTATGAAGAGGAACACGCCACGCTGGTTGCGCCTTTTGACGGGGTAGTGGCGAACCTGTTCTCCAAACCGTTCAACGAGGCAAGTACCTCGGAAGCCTTCTGCTCCATTATCGGCACTCAAGGTATGGAGGTGGACTTCACGGTGCTGGAAAGCGAACTGCCGTTGATAAAGAGTGGCGACAAGGTGATTGTTACCCCTTATTCGGATGCCGGCTTTAGGCAGGAGGGGCGCATCACCCAAATCAATCCTCTGGTGGATGACAAGGGGATGGTTAAGGTGAAGGCTGCCGTCAATGGCAAGGGACGGCTGTTCAGTGGGATGAACGTGAGGGTGAACGTGCACCGCTCTCTGGGCGGACAGCTTGTAATCCCGAAGAGTGCCGTGGTGTTGCGTTCGGGCAAGCAGGTGGTGTTTACCCTGAAAGACGGAAAGGCGCAGTGGAACTATGTGCAGACCGGTCTGGAGAATGCGGAAAGCTATAGTATGGCCGACGATGCCCTGAAAGAAGGCGATACGGTCATTGTGACGGGAAATGTGAATCTGGCACATGAAGCATCGGTGAAGGTGGTTGATAGATAATGAGTGATAAGTGGTAATTCAAAATTCATAGTTCAATTGATAAAGTTTTTGATACAGCGGCCTATTGCCGTACTGATGGCATTTACAGCATGCTTCATTGTCGGGCTGGTGACTTACTTCACCTTGCCGGTATCCTTGCTGCCCGATATTGCCATCCCGGAAATTACAGTGCAGGTGTCGGCGCAGAATACCTCGGCGCGTGAATTAGAGAATACGGTGGTGAAACCTCTGCGGCAGCAGCTCATCCAGGTGGCGAAACTGAAGGACATGGACAGCGAGACGCGCGATGGTGCAGGCATCATCCGCCTGGGCTTCGACTTCGGTACGAATACCGACCTTGCCTTCATAGAAGTGAACGAGAAGATTGACGCCGCCATGAACTATCTGCCCAAGGATGCCGAACGCCCGAAGGTGATAAAGGCAAGTGCGACGGACATTCCTGTCTTCTACCTCAATCTGACCCTAAAAAACGACAGTGCATACGGCAAGGTGGACGAACGCGCGTTTCTTGATTTGTGCGAGTTTGCCGAAAATGTCATAAAGCGTCGCATCGAGCAGTTGGCAGAAGTGGCAATGGTGGATGTCACGGGTTTGGTCGAACGCCAGTTACAGATTGTGCCCGACCCGGATAAGCTTGCTGTGTTGGGGCTCTCCATTGAAGACATAGAAAACGTGCTGGCGCAAAACAACGTGGAGCCGGGCAGCATGACCGTGCGCGACGGCTACTACGAATACAACATTAAGTTCTCCACCCTGCTGCGGACAGAGGAGGACGTGAAGGGCATCCTGCTGCGAAAGGAAGGACGTATCATCCGCTTGGGAGACTTCTGCCGGGTAGAGATTGTTCCTGCCAAGGAGAAAGGTGTCTCCATGAGCAATGGCAAGCGTGCCGTTACCCTTGCCGTCATCAAGCAGGCGGACGAGAATATGGAAGACATGAAGCTTGCCATCAACAGCACGATGGACTACTTCAAGAAAGTATATCCCGACATTGATTTTAGCATCAGCCGTAACCAGACGGAGTTGCTGGACTATACCATCTCCAATCTTCAGCAAAATTTGTCGTTGGGTTTCCTGTTCATCTGCATTGTGGCGGTACTCTTCTTGGGTGACATCAAATCACCGTTCATCATCGGGTTGAGTATGGTGGTATCTATTGTCATCTGCTTCCTGTTCTTCTACTTGTTCAAGATGTCACTCAATATCATTTCTTTGTCGGGATTAATCCTGGCGTTGGGTATGATGATTGACAGCAGCATCATTGTGACGGAGAACATTTCGCAGTATCGCGAACGGGGCTATTCGTTGCGGCGGGCTTGCGTGACGGGAACGAGTGAGGTGATTACGCCCATGCTGAGTTCGTCGCTGACCACTATTGCCGTATTTGTGCCGCTGATATTTATGAGCGGCATTGCAGGGGCGTTGTTCTATGACCAGGCATTCTCTGTTACGGTAGGGTTGCTGGTTTCCTACTTCACGGGTATCATGCTGCTGCCGGTCCTCTATATGCTGGTCTACCGGACAGGGTTGCGCGGCAGGTCGTGGTTCTCCCGCATCCGCATCAACAATCCGTTGAAGGAACATACGCTGGACCGTTTTTATGATGCGGGCATCGACTGGGTATTTTCCCACAAGACGGTAAGTAGCGTATTCTGTGTGGTTTCTATACCTCTTTGTGTCTTTCTGTTCTATTCCGTCGGCAAGGAGCGTATGCCGCAGATAGACCAGAATGAACTGATAGTCCACGTGGAATGGAACGAAAACATACATGTGGACGAGAACCGGCATCGTGTGAATGTGCTGTTCGGACAGTTGCTGGACGAGACTGTGGAACAGACGGCTGCCATAGGCCAGCAGGACTATCTGCTGAACCGTGAGCAGGCTCTCTCTTCTTCGGAGGCAGAATTGTATTTCAAGACTTCCTCGCCTGACGGGATTGCTCCCTTGCAGAAGCAGGCGGGCGAGTGGCTGACACGGGAATATCCGTTGGCGACAGTCTCCTTTTCTCCACCCGAAACCGTGTTCGAGAAGCTTTTCGTGACCGGGGAGGCCGATGTGGTGGCGGAACTTTATGCCCGCAATAAGGAGAAGGCGCCGGCGGCGGAAGAATTGCGCGGACTGGAACAACAGTTTGCGGAGCTTACGGGGACAGCGCCCGTAGGTATCGCTTTCGAGAACCAGCTTGACATAAGCATCCTGCAGGAAAAGCTGTTGCTCTATGACGTTTCGTATGACGAGCTTTACCGTACGTTGCGGACAGCGTTCAAGGAGAACAGCGTAGCTATGCTCCATTCCTACCAGCAATACCTGCCTATCAGCATTGTGGGCGAGGAGCGGACAGTGAATGAGGTGCTGCAGCAGACATTGATACAGACCCGTCCGGACAGTAAGGGCGAAGTGGAGCATATTCCGCTTCGGGAGCTGGTAAAGGTGCGTCCGGCCGAGGATTTGAAAACGATTACGGCAGGACGCAACGGTGAATATATACCGTTCCGTTTCTATGAAGTGGACGATGCTCCGGAGTTGATGGAAAAGGTGAAGCGGGAGGCAGATGCCACGGGTGACTGGGATACGGCCTTCTCCGGCAGTTTCTTCTCCAACCGCCAGATGCTGGACGAGTTGGTGGTGATTCTTTTCATCTCTATCCTGCTGATGTATTTCATTCTTGCCGCCCAGTTCGAAAGCTTCGTGCAGCCGCTCATCGTGCTGCTGGAAATTCCGATAGATGTGGCGTTTGCCCTGCTTCTGTTGTGGATATGCGGGCATACCCTGAACCTGATGTCTGCCATCGGACTGATTGTGACGTGCGGTATCATCATCAACGACTCCATCCTGAAGCTGGATGCCATTAATGAATTACGGAGGGCTGGTATGCCGTTGCTCGAGGCCATCCACGAGGCGGGGCGCAGAAGGCTCCGGCCCATCATCATGACATCGCTCACCACCATTTTCGCTATGGTTCCGCTGCTGTTCTCGTTCGACATGGGCTCGGAGCTGCAGAAGCCGCTTTCCATAGCGATGATTGGGGCGATGTTCGTGGGGACACTGGTCAGTCTGTTCATCATCCCGTTGATATATTGGTTTATTTATAGAAAAGAAAGAGCATGAAGAAATTAAGTCTTATACTTTTGTTCAGTCTGGGAGCCCTTTCCGCTTTTGCCCAACAGCGGATAACGCTCGATTTGCAGCAGACCATTGCCCTGGCGAATGACAGTTCGCTGGAAGCCTTCCGCACCAAGAACATGTATCTGGCCGGTTATTGGGAATACCGCACCTATAAGGCAAACCGCCTTCCCAGCCTGACGCTGAACATGACTCCGGCACAGTACAACCGCGATATCACCAAGCGTTACGACTCCGAACAGGACCTTGACATCTATCGCAGCCAGCAATCCTTCTATGCATACGGCAATCTTGCCGTCAGACAGAATTTCGACTTGACGGGCGGTACGTTCTATCTGGATACGGAGCTGGGCTATATGCGGAGCTTCGGTGGAAACAAGTATACCCAGTTCACCAGTGTTCCGGTTCGTTTGGGCTACTCGCAGAGTCTGGTCGGTTACAATCCTTTCCGTTGGGAACGCAGGATTGAGCCGCTGAAGTACGAAAAGGTGAAGAAGGAGTATATTTACAATGCAGAGCGAGTATCCGAGCAGGCCACTACCTATTTCTTTGCGCTTGCCATGGCACAGGCGGAATATGACTTGGCCAAGGACAATGCCGTCTCCACCGATACCCTCTACCGCATCGGCATGCAGCGCTTGAAAATAGCCGCCATCAGCCGTGCCGACCTGCTGACGCTGAAACTCGACGTGGTGAACGCCCGCAATACTTTGCAGAATGCCGCCAGTGCCTTGAAGCGCGCCATGTTTTCGTTGGCATCTTTCCTGAATATGGAGAAGAACACGGATATCAGGGTGTCGCTTCCGGGACGTCCGAGGGCGCTGACCATACCGGTTGATGAGGCTTTGCTGGCCGCTCAAGCCAACAATCCGGAATTTCTGGGGCTTCGTCAGGAAGTGCTGGAAGCCGAGCAGACAGTAGACAAGACGAAGAAGGAATCGCGCTTCAACGCCAGCATCAACGCCAGCGTCGGCTTCAACCAGGTGGCAGAGAAATTCGGTGAAGCATACAGGCATCCCATGCAGCAGGAGATGGTGTCGGTCAGTGTCTCCATTCCACTGGTGGACTGGGGCGTGAGGAAAGGCAAATACAACATGGCGAGGAACAATCTGAACGTGGTGAAGACTTCTGCCCGGCAGAGTGAAATCAGCATTGAGGAGGAGGTTATCATGACCGTCAGCGACTTCAACGTCCAGCAAGCCCTCGTCGCCAGTGCCGAAGAGGCCCTCGACCTTGCCATCCTGGCGTATAACGAAACCCGCCAGCGCTTCATTATCGGCAAGGCAGACATCAACAGCCTGACCCTCTCGCTGAACCGCCAGCAGGAAGCGCAACGCAATTACATCTCCGCCTTGCAGGACTACTGGCTGAATTATTACAAGATACGGAAACTGACGTTGCACGACTTTGCCAGCGGATTTTCGCTGTCGGAAAAATTTGATTATAATAACTGATGAAACGAGTTTCTTCCTTCACCGTCATAGTGGCGTTTGTCTGCCTTGCTTTGGTAGGGGTGGCGTTGATACCGCTGCTCCCCGTCAAGCTGAATCCGTCACGCAGCCTGCCCGGCTTCACGGTGGGTTTCAGCATGCCTGGCACTTCGTCGCGGGTGGTGGAGATGGAAGTGACCAGCAAGCTGGAATCCATGCTGGCGCGTATCCGCGGAGTGAAGCGGCTGAACTCCACCTCGGGCAACGGCTACGGCAACATTACTGTGGAGCTGGACAAGCATGCCGATGTCGAGGCAGTCCGCTTCGAAGCTTCCACCATCATCCGGCAGACGTGGCCCCAATTGCCCGAAGGTGTCAGCTATCCCACCATTCACATGAAAGTGCCCGACGAGAACGCCTCACGCCCTTTCATGTCCTTCACACTGAATGCCCCTTCCACTCCGATATTGATTCAGCAGTATGCCGAGGAGCATATCAAGCCGCGGCTGGCAAATATTCCGGGTATCTATAAGGTGGAACTCAGCGGTGCCACGCCCATGGAGTGGAGACTGGAATATGACAGTGAACAGTTGCGCTTGCTGGGTGTGACCCTATCGGACATCAGCGAGGCAGTACAGCGGCATTACCGGAAGGAATTTCTGGGTACGCACAATGTGGATACAGGTAACGGTAGCCGGGAATGGATACGCCTGGCACTGGTGCCGGAGAGCAACTCCCTTGGTTTTAATCCTGCTGCCATCACCGTGACGGCTACCGACGGGAAACTGCTCCGCTTGGACGAACTGGTGTCGGCTGTCCGTATGGAGGAGGAGCCGCAAAGCTATTACCGCATCAATGGGCTGAATTCCGTCTATCTATCCATTACTGCGGAAGAAACTGCCAACCAGTTGCAACTGAACCGTGCCGTGATGGACGAGATGGAAGCTGTTCGGCAGGTACTTCCTGTCGGATATGAAGTGCATACCAGCTATGATGCGACCGAGTACATACGGGAAGAACTGGACAAGATTTACTTCCGTACCGGTTTGACGGTACTCATCCTGCTTGTATTCGTATGGCTCATTACTCGTAAGTTGAAATATCTTTTTCTGATAGTTACCAGCCTGGCTGTAAATATAGCGGTGGCACTTATCTTCTACTACCTCTTCGGACTTGAGATGCAGCTTTATTCGCTGGCGGGTATCACTGTCTCGCTGAATCTAGTGATAGACAGCACCATTGTCATGACCGACCACATTCTGCATCGGCGTAATCTCAAGGCCTTCCTGTCGGTGTTGGCGGCAACCCTCACTACGATGGGTGCGCTTGTTATCATTTTCTTCCTTGACGAGAGGATACGGCTCAACCTGCAGGACTTTGCAGCGGTAGTGATCATCAATCTGGCTGTTTCCTTGATGGTGGCGTTGTTCTTTGTTCCGTCGATGATTGAGAAGATAGGACTGGTGAGGCGGATTACGGGGAAGAAGAGGCGTCTTGTCTTGCCGGGGCTGACGCAAACATTCAAAACAAGGTTGGGACGGATTTTCAGACGTTTCCCCGTTTATTTCTCCTGCTGTTACTCTGCTCTCATCCGTTTTCTATGCCGTTGGCGCTGGGCTGTATGCCTGCTGTTACTGTTGGGTTTCGGTCTGCCCGTTTTTCTGTTGCCCGGCAAACTGGAAGGAGGGGGAAAATGGGAAGCTGCTTACAATAAGGTATTCGGTTCGGATACCTATAAGGAGTCGGTGAAACCCGTTGTGGACAAGGCGCTGGGCGGCAGCTTGCGGCTTTTCATACAGAAGGTGTACGAAGGCAGTTACTTCACCCGTAATGAGGAGGTGGTGCTCTATGCCAACGCCAACCTTCCCAATGGCAGCACCCTCGAGCAGATGAACACTTTGATGAAACGTATGGAGACCTACCTCAGCCGGTTCAAGGAAATCAGGCAGTTTCATACTTCCATCTACAGCCCCCGGCGTGCCAGTATGCAGATTTATTTCAAGAAGGAAGCCCGGAACAGCGGTTTTCCCTATACACTGAAAGCCAATATGATAAGCAAGGCACTGGAACTGGGAGGCGGCAGCTGGGGCATCTACGGATTGCAGGACCAGGGGTTCAGTAATGACGTCCGCGAGAGTGCCGGCTCCTACCGCATCAGGATGTACGGCTACAACTACGACGAACTCTATGAGTGGGCGGAGAAGCTGAAGGCCAAGCTGCTGACGCACCGGCGTATCAAGGAAGTGCTCATCAATTCGGAGTTCTCCTGGTGGAAGGATGACTATCAGGAATTCTACTTCAACCTGAACAAGGAGCGCATGGCGCAAGAGGGCATCGACGCGCAAGTGCTTTTCTCTGCGGTGCGCCCCATCTTCGGCAAGAATCTGGAGATTGGCTCGGTAGCGGCCGAGCAGGGAACGGAGAAAATCAAGCTCTCTTCCCGCCAGTCTGCCGAATATGACATCTGGGCGATGCAGTTCTTTCCCTATGGAGTAGGAAACGGCAAGCATTACAAGCTTTCCGAACTGACTACTGTGGAAAAGGGACAGATGCCGCAGGAGATTGCCAAAGAAAACCAGCAGTACCGCCTCTGCCTGCAATACGAATATATCGGCTCCAATGAGATGGGCAACAAGATACAGAAACGTGACCTGGAGGAGTTCAACAAACTGTTGCCGATGGGTTATACAGCCGAGTCGGACAGCAACAGTTGGTCATGGGGCGAGAAGGACAACCGCCAATACCTGCTTCTGCTGGTGGTGATAGCCATCATCTTCTTTACGACCAGCGTTCTGTTCAACTCCCTGAAGCAGCCGCTTGCCATCATCTTTGTGATTCCGGTTTCTTATATCGGGGTATTTCTTACTTTCTATTGGTTCCGGCTGAACTTCGACCAGGGCGGTTTTGCCTCGTTCGTCCTGCTGTGCGGCATCACGGTGAATGCCAGCATCTATATCCTGAACGAGTACAACAGCATCCGACGTCGTTTCCCCCGTCTTTCCGCTCTTCGTGCCTACGTCAAGGCGTGGAATGCGAAGGTCGTTCCTATTTTCCTCACGGTAGTTTCTACCATTCTGGGATTTATCCCTTTCATGATAGGTGAGGACAAGGAGGCTTTCTGGTTTCCATTGGCGGCGGGTACCATTGGCGGACTGGTGATGTCCGTCATCGGTATCTTCTTTTTCCTGCCGGTTTTTGTGCTGAAACAGCGTGATTTTCTTAGGAAATGATTACTTTTGCTCGATTTTGTTACCTGAATGGATACTTGAATTTTAAATATGGAAAGTGCGGAGTACTCTTTGGATGAGTTATTATGTCAGTCTCTTCTGTTGTTTCGTCAGTATCGGTTTTATGATGCTCCGGAATGTGGAGAAAAGGCATTCCGGATATTGGAGGAAGCCCATGTATGGATGGGGCGTACGCAAGAGTGTGTGGATATGGCGAAATGGGGGTGCGTGATAGAGTGTCTTGCGCAGAAATACTACATAGAAGATGATACGGATGCGATTCTGGAAGAAATTGATGCTGCCTTGGTTGCGCATTGGAAGAGGATAGAGAAAATCCATGCAGAAGTCACCACCGTTTATTTATGGCTGGGGTACTATTTCCTGCTACGTTTCAGAAACCGGGAATCCCGTTCCCATTCCCGTTGTAAACAGATAATGTCCAGCTTGTTGTGTGCTTTGGTCGAAATCTTCCGTAAGGTGGAGAAGGGGGGAGCCCCGACAGAAGTCTTGTCACATCTTTCGGTAGATGTTTGGGGAGAGACCGTCTGCTGGATGGAGCAGGTACATGATTCCCGTCTTTGCGAGAAGCAGTCGTCAGCTTTGCTGGCACAACTCTATAACCTGAAAAGTGTGGAGTTGGAAAAAGGTCCGGGAAAGCAGGATGCTTTGCTCCAGCAGATTCTGGAGTTTTATTGCTTTTAAGGGAAAATTATCTCTGCTTAGTTTTATCATTTCTGCTTCCACACTTCCACCTACTTCCTGCATCCCTTTATTCATCGGCATTACAAGTGCTGTGGAAGCAACTCAAAAAGGTGGAAGCAACTTTTGCTTCCACAGCGGAAATACGCCGAAAAGTAAGTTAATATCTTGTTTGTTAGTGTATTAATAGAATGTACAGCATTTTGCAAATATCTTGTTTACACGATATGCGTTTCGTGTAAACACGGTATTAACTTCGTAAAAGACCGTTTACCGATAGACTGCAGCTGGGCTCATAATAGGAATAAGATAGGTGCACAGTATGGGGAAACTATGAGTATAATAGGTGTTCAACGGTTATGAAGCACCTTGTTGACGGTCGTTAGTCGAGTGGTTGACGGCCGTTGGCAGAGCGCATCACGGCCGATAGGCGCTGATAACTCCGTACAGAAAATGGAAAGGAAGCCTATGTAAGGGGAAACAAGCTCTGAGCTATTTGTTTTGTTTGTCACATTTATCTTGTTTTTGTACATTGTTGAAGCGGTTTTTTGTATCTTTGAAGGGAGAGGCCGTAAAAAAGCTTATTCTCATCCAAAGTTTAATTATATATACATGGATTATGAAGCGATGTATAGTACTGTTCATAACATTCTGCTGTGCAGTTGTTTCTAATGCGCAGACAAATGGCATTGTGACTGATGGGGAAAAAGGATTGCCGTTGGCTGGTGTGAATATTTATCTCCAAAAGGATTCTGTGTATACGCAATGATAATCTGGTAAAGAACATGTTCATATGAAAAAACTGTTATATCTTGGGCTTTTGTCCGTTTGTGTACTGTTAGGTTCTTGCGTAGAGAAGAACGTATCCAATGTTTTTGATAAGGTAGAGAGGTATATGGATGTATATCCTGACAGTGCATT
>OGMF01002162.1_pt1 | contig 17322 bp, 17 predicted proteins | sample 1572921 | NCBI WGS metagenome assembly OGMF01 (sample SAMEA2581919, study PRJEB24529) | metagenome | biome: Human gut stool | place: China | collected 2011
AACTTTGGAAAATACCGACCAGAGTATCAATAAACTGTGTCATGCTCTTCCTCCTCTGTTAAAACGGTGCGGTGGTGTCGTTTACACCCGCATTGCCCCAGCCGTTCTTGCTGCGGCGCACAGCCTTGAGGGTGTACTTGCCGTTGCCCATTGCATGGATTGCTGCCATAATGGCGGCGATCACATCACCGGGAATGCCCTCTTCCACCTGAGGAGCGGGAGCAGCTGCGGCCTGCTGCACGGGTGCAGCGGGCTGTGCAGCGGGAGCCTTGGCGGCTTCCTTGGCAGCCTTCTTCTTTGCGTTCATCGAATCGAAGATCTTGCCTTCCAGCGTGATAATCGCCATCAGCAGGATAAGGATCAAGAACACCAGTACGATGCCGGTAATGGTAACGACCACGTCAAAACCTAAATCCATGGTTTTCCTCCTGTTTCTTGTATACTGCGTCCGATACAAGATCGTCAGCAGAAAATCAATTTGGGTACATTATACCTTATTTTCCAATTTATTTCAACAAAAATAGATATTTTTTCTTTTTGGCGCTTTTGTTCAGATTCATGGATAAATGGTGCAGCTTTGATTATCTGCGGCCAATGCGGGGCGTTGCATCCAAAAAGCCGGTTTCCAGCTTGTCGTTCAGGCCAAGGCTCATGGCAGTGCCCAGTGCCACACAGTTGACGGGATCGGGCGAAACCGTCACCTCCACCTTCAGCTCTTCGCTCAGGTATTCGGTAAGGCCGTGCAGCTGTGCACCGCCGCCGGTCAGCATGACACCATTGCGGAAGATATCGCCTGCCAGTTCCGGGGGGGTCTTTTCCAGCACCTGATGGGCTGCGGTGCCGATCTGCTCGCTGAGCATCATGACCGGTTCGTACAGGTCGTCAGTGGAAACATTCACACGCACCGGCAGGCCGGTGAGCAGGCTGCGGCCCTTGATCTCCATGGTCTCGTGGAAATCGGTCTTCTGGGGGCAGCAGGCCACGTTCTTTTTCAGCTCTTCGGCGGTGCGCTGGCCAATGGCAACGCTGTACTTGTTGCGCACGAACTTGAGGATCTCTTCGTCGTAGTGGTTGCCGGCCACGCGCACGCTGGTGGCCTTGACCTTGCCGCCCAGAGAAAGCACTGCAATATCGGTGGTGCCGCCGCCGATATCAATGATCATGCGGCCCTCCGGCTGGGTGATGTCGATGCCGGAGCCAAGGGCAGCGGCAATGGGTTCGTCGATCAGGTACACCTGACGGGCACCAGCGGCCACCACAGCCTCCACCACGGCATCGCTTTCAATGCCGGTAATGGCGGCGGGCACACAGACGGCCACGCGGGGCTTGACCATGTGGGAGCTGTACACCTGCTTGACAAAACGGCAGATCAGCTCACGGGTCATGGTATGGTCACTGATCACACCGTCCTTCAGCGGGAAGATGGCAGAAATATAGTTCGGGGTGCGGCCCACCATAGCAAGGGCCTTATCGCCTGCTTCCAGCACGGTCTTCTTGCGGGTATCCATTGCCACAACGCTGGGCTGGTTGAGCACAACGCCCTTGCCCTCCTGCGCAATGATAATGGTAGTGGTACCAAGATCGATACCGATATCGTTCTGTGCCATAAGTTCTTTTTTCCTTTCTCTGGTTCCTCTATCGAAACAACGGCCTGTTGATGCAGGCCGGAAATCATACCAGCTTACAGTATAGCATAGTTGCCGTAAAAAGTATACCGGTTTTGAACTCCTTCCGTCTGCTCACACTGTTTTTTGTTAATACTTGTTAAATAGTCTTGAAAGGCTTTTTTATCTGTTTGAGAAATATTACTATCTTGCATTATAGTTATTACTGTTTCATTTGAAAGATTAATATTTAATATTTCTTGAATTCTTTGTTGTTCTTCGTTTGAAGAGAAGTTTGTTGTTATTTCTTTTGTTACTAATTCTAAGTTTTTACTATTTACAACTAGTCCTTTAGAAATTTCATCTGTTAGATCCTTTATTATATTTGGAGTAAATATAGCAAGAATTGAACCTGCTGCTGCTAGAATTAGGGATACTAGAATTAGAAGCTTGAAATCTTTTAAGCCTTGAGTTAGTCTTTTAATAGCTTTTTTTAGATTTTTGGGTTTTTCCATTCCACCATGCATTCCTGGAGGACCATGTCTTCTAGATTCTTTTTCTGTATGTTCTTCGTTATTCATTTTCTAGTTCCTCCTTTGATAATTGAGATAAAGCAATTTGTTTATATACTTCACATGTTTTTAATAATTCTTTGTGTGTACCTATTCCTACACAGTGACCATTGTCTAAGACTACAATTTTATCGGCATTCATTATTGTTCCAATACGTTGAGCAACTATTAGACAAGTAGCATCTTTAGTATATTTTTTTAATTCTTTTCTTAAAACGGAATCTGTTTTATAATCTAGCGCTGAGAATGAGTCATCAAAGATGTAGATTTCTGGACGTCTTGCGATGGCACGAGCTATTGCTAGACGTTGTTTTTGACCACCTGAGACATTTGTTCCGCCTTGAGCTAGATGAGTGTTGTAACCTTTATCCATTTTCTCGACAAATTCTTTAGCTTGAGCCACTCTGATAGCTTCTTCAATATCTTTTTTAGTCTTTTTCTTACCATTTTCGCCATAAGAAACATTGAAATTTACACTACCACTAAAGATTACAGCTTTTTGAGGAATGTATCCTAATTTATTATTTAGAATTTCCTCTTTATATTCTTTTACATTAATACCATCTACTAGAACTTCTCCTTCAGTAGCATCATAAAATCTTGGTACTAGGTTTATTAGAGTTGATTTACCTGAACCGGTTGAACCTATAAAGGCTATTGTTTCACCTTTATTTACTTTAAATGAAATATTTTTTAATAAATACTCTTCAGCATCTGGGTATTTGAAAGAAACATCTCTAAATTCTACTGTACCTTTCTCTTTAGTATCAATATTATCAAAAGTTCCTTCTTTTATAGAACTATCTTTTTCTAAAACTTCATTGATACGTTCAGCTGATACTTGGGCTCTTGGCATCATCATGAAAATCATTGCTAGCATAAGGAATGACATTATTACTTGCATTGAGTATGATGAAAAGACTACCATATCTCCAAATAAAACTATTTTATTAGCCATTAGGGCATTATTAATTAGTGAAGCACCAATAAAGTAGATTGCTAGGGCTAGACCATTCATTACTAAGTACATTACAGGAGATAAAATAGCAAACATTGTTTGATTAAATAATTGCTGGTTTGTTAGTTTGTTATTAACTTCTTCAAATTTATCTTCTTGATACTTTTCTGCATTAAAAGCACGTACTACTCTAATACCAGTTAAGTTTTCTCTTGTTACACCATTGATTTTATCAATTAATTTTTGAACTATTTTAAACTTTGGCATGACAATTATTGTTAGCATTCCAATTACTGATAGTAATATAACTACAGCTACGGCAGTAGAAACACTCCATTGCCAACTCTTGTTTAGTATTTTTAAGATAGCCCATACTGCTGTTATTGGGGCTTTTAATAATAATTGAAGTCCCATACTTATTACAATTTCTATTTGAGTTATATCATTTGTTGTTCTAGTAATTAAACTGTTAGTTTTAAATTGTTTAATCTCATTCATGGAAAGACTTTCTACTTTATTAAAGAGGTCTTTTCTTAAGTTCATAGAAAATGATGAGGCTACATTAGCAACGATATATCCTACTATTATAGCGGCTATTAAGCTACCTAGAGCACAACCTATCATCCAGCTACCGTTTGTTATAATGTCAGCCATTTTACTGCCTTCTGTTTGAACGAGTTTTGTTATTTCTGACATGTAGTCAGGCATTTTTAATTCAAGCCATACTTCGACAATTATTAGTAGTAAGGCGATAAATGATAAGAACCATTCTTTCTTTTTAAATTTTTTCAGTAGTTTTAACATATTTTGTCTTTACCTTCTTCCTTTTTTATATTTTCTTTCATTATATTTAATACTTTTAAAAATGTTTCTAAATCTTCTTCAGAAATATTTTTTATTAGTTTTTTTCAGTATGTTCAATTGTTTTACGCTTTTTTTCAAAAATTTCTTTAGTTTTTTCATTTAGAATAATTTTTTTAGTTCTTACATCTTCTCTATTAGTTACTCTTTTGATGAGATTTTTTTTCTCCATCGTTTGTAATACTCCAGAAATGGTTGCTCGACTTAGATTTAGATGCTTTTCTAAGTCTTTCTGATTTATTTCCTGGTTTTTATTTTCAATAATGCACTCTATTATTTGAAATTGTGTGGGAGATGGAAAAATGTTTTCTGGAATAGTAATATCTTTATTATTGATAAATGTACGAATAATTTCTTTTTCTAAAGATTTTATTTCATATAAAACATTTATATCAGACATTTTTTACTTCCTTTCTATAATTGTTAGTTGCCTTACATTTATTCATTTTAGTCGTTATTAGATTTTTTGTCAATGGAGAAAAATAAAAAAAGTAGTATCCTACTTTTAGTTTACAATATGGTAGCCTGTACGGAATTCGAATCCGTGAATGTTGCCTTGAGAGGGCAATGTGTTAAGCCTCTTCACCAACAGGCCATATAGTTCGTTCTTTTTTCTAGAACAATAATATTTTAGCATGGAATATTTATTTTGACAATAGTAGATTTATATTTTATTTGTTTAGAGTGATACTAATGTATAAGTTGTTAGCTTTACTATTTAAATAAAATACTTTATACTAATATTAAGGGTGATTATATGGGTTTATTTGATAAGAAATTTGATATTAAAGATGACTTTTTAATGAGAAAGTTTAGTCCTGATAAGGGATATTATTATGTTAAATCTGATGGAAGAGAATTTCATGAGATTGGAATTGATAAGTTAAATAGACGTTCATTAAAAGAATTAAAAAGAGCTAATATTTCTCTACAGGAAGATAGAGAACTTTTAGAAAAAGAGCTTCATCAATATAAAATATCTAAGAGATTTGATAAATTAAAGTCTTTAGGCTTTTCTACTATTGGTTTTGAATATTTAGGACCAGTTAATGGTTCTATTTCTCCAATGCTTAGAGATGAACTTGAACAACTTGTGTCTGAGGAAAATGTTTTAGTTGGAATACATAGAACTAAACACGATACTTCAGTTGAGGCAATTAGTGACATACTTAATAATGGTTTAAGAATAGATGGACATATGGGTGGAATGGTTGCTTCTGAGAAAAAACTTAGTGATACTGTTAGTTATTATCCAGATAATAGTACGGTAATTAAAGAGGCAATGTATGCGAATGCATATAAAAATTCATCTGGGTCAATTATAATTAGAATTCCGGATGAGGATTTAGCTGATACAAGTAAGATTTATATAAGCGATGGAAATGATGTAAAAGTTAATCCTAAATATATATTGGGATATATTCCTGTTACTGCTGATCATCATATTGATAGAATGTATACAAAAAGTGATATAGCTGAACTTGGTAGGCAGATTGATAAACCTACACAAAAATAATTATGTAAAGAAAAACTCGTTTTTAATAACGAGCTTTTTATTTGTTATTTTCTATTACTTTTTTGTAGGCAGATATTAAGCCATCTACATAAGCACAACCCATGAAACATACTACTGATGAAGTTTCATTTTTTAGTTTATCCATGGTATCAACTGATACTATTTCACTATCTTTTAAATTATCTGTAATTATATGAGAAGTTATACCAGGATAATCTTCTTGTTTTTCTCTATTACAATCTATTTCTGTTAGATAAGCTTTATCAGCTACTTTAAAGGCAGCAATAAACTCATTTTTAAAGTCTTTTGTTCTAGAATATGTATTTGGAGCAAAAACTACTACAAGACGTTTATTTGGGTATTTTTGCTTAACTGCTTCTAGAGTTACTTTTATTTCTGTAGGATGATGAGCATAGTCATCAATGATAATACTATCCCCTACTCTTTGTTCTTCAAAACGTCTTTTGGCATTATGGAAAGTTTGTAATAACTTTTCGATTGTGTCTTTTTCTAGACCTAGTTCTTTGGCAATTATAATAGCTGCGGTTGCATCCATTACCATGTGTTTTCCAAATAGAGGAATATTAAAGTGACCATATAATTCATTGTTAATAAATAAGTCAAATTCAGAAGACTTTTCTGTTAAATTCATATTTTTGATTACAACATTATTATTTTCATTAAAACCATAAAATAATACTTTAGTTGCATAGTTGATTTTTCTTATTTCTTCATTATCACCGTTTGCTACAACTAGTTTTTTTGTTTGTCTTGCAAATATTTCAAAAGTATTTCTAATATCATCTAGATCTTTATAACACTCCATATGTTCTCTTTCAATGTTTGTTATAACGGTGTATGTAGGATGATAAGCTGTAAAATGACGATTGAATTCATCACTTTCAACAACATAGTACTTGTTATCTTTTGTAGCATAACCATCACCAGCACCAATAAAGTAATTGCAACCTACGGTTTCCTCTAGGAAATGTCTTATTAGGGATGAAGTTGTTGTTTTACCATGAGTTCCAGATACTCCAATGGTTTCAAACATATCAATTACATCACCCATAATTTCATTATATTTTTTTACGGTTAAACCTAGTTTTTTTACTCTTTGAAGTTCTGGATGATCTTCTTTAAAAGCAACACTATAAGTAACGATTGTATCTTTATCTAATTCATGATTGCCATCATAATAAATTGGAATGTTTCGCTCTTCTAGTCCATCTTGAGTAAACTTATGGCCTCTAGCGTCATCATAACCTGATACTTGATTTCCTAAATCACTCAATATTTGAGCTAAGGTTGACATTCCTGTTCCTTTTATACCAATACAATAATATTTCATTTATCCCACTCCTTGCACATACCAAAGTATATACTATTTTCGTTGATATGTAAAGTTTTCAGTATTTATTATATGTAAAGTGTTAGTTATTTAGAAAGAAAAAAAGTTGAAAAATCAACTTTTAGTTTTCTTATTTAAATTCTTTGTTTTCTCTTGCTGCTTTTCTCTTATCACGACATTCTTTACATCTTTTTGGTTCATTATCTAAACCTTTTTCTTTGTAGAATGCTTGTTCACCAGCAGTAAAAGTAAATTCTTTACCACAATCTTGGCAAACTAATGTCTTGTCTTCAAATTCCATATTCTTGACCTCCTTATTAAAGATTGGACTTTTAGGTAAAAAGATATAGTTTCCAAATTTAATAACGAGGAAAAATATTATCCAATTTTATATCAAAATCCAGTGATAACTCACATTAAATAATATAACATCTTTAATAATAATATGCAACGTGTTAAAGATTACTTTACATTCTTACTTTACTTTTTAATTTTTTGATAAGCTATTCTACTCTCACCTATAGTTTTTATTTCTTTACCTGAAGAATTTTCTAATTCCTTAATTATAAGTTCAAATAATTGTTCAAAGTTATCACTTTGACCGGATTTTAAAGCTTCTCTTAAGGAGGTGATTTGAGTTGTACCTAATGTTTTATCTATATTTGTACCTACAGTATTATAAAGTGTACTATTTAAGATTTGATTCATAGTTCTTAAATATAGATAGTCTGGTGTTGCTTCTTTAGATACTAAACTTAATTCTAAATCTATTATACTCATATGATCTGATAATAATATATTATCACCACCAATATCCTCTGTTTTTATACCTTGACGTGCTAAAGCTCTTATTTCTGGTTTTATTTTACTTAAGGAATTTCTTATTAGAGAAAGTGAAGTATTTTTACTTAACTCTTCTAAAGAAGTTCCGGGCATTATTTGGGAAGTGTATCCAAATAAACTATCTTTACTACAATAGATAGTAACTGGTATTGCGAGTGAAGGTGTTTTTACTTGTTGTAATTCTAATAAGGTTTCTAGTACTTCAACATTTTCTGGTTCATATAGATCTCTATAATCTTCATTTAATAGTTTAAAATATTCATCTGGAGCTACTTTATATATTTTACTACAACTTCCACCATTAATTGGTGTTGTTAGATTTAGTCCTGATATTGAACTGATAATTTTTGACATATAGTCATCCCCTTTTTTATGGCTCCATATTATAACATATTTTTAGAAAAAAATAAAGACATAATGTTTTATGTCTTATTTAGTTTGAGTTTTTAAGTTAGGCGTATCTGTTTATTTTTCTCTTCTTCTCGTTCTAGTTTTGAATAGATACAGCCACAGTAATCTTGACGATACAAATTATATTCTTTTGATAGCTCGATACTTCGTTTATAACCATTTTTCTTTTTAAAATCAGAATATAAGTAAGAAGTTTGATATTTATTAGATAGGTTTTCTCCTATTTCATTAAGCCAGTCAGTTTTTTTATAAGGACTTAGAGTAAGAGTAGTTGCGAAAAAGTCAAAGTTATTTTCTTTAGCAACTTTAGCTGTTTCTTCTAGACGTAATTCGTAACATTTGTAACAACGTTTACCACGTTCTTTTTCTTTTTCTAGTCCTTTAGATATTTCAAAGAATTCTTTTGGATCATATCTTGTATCTATTATATTGATTGGGTATTTTACTTTAATTTTTTGAATAAAGTTTTTTAGTTCTTCTAGACGTTTTAAATATTCTTTTTCTTCAGTTATATTGGGATTATAGTAGATAATTGTTATCTTAAAGAAATTACTTAGTCTTTCTAGACAAGCTGATGAACATGGTGCACAACAAGCATGTAATAAAAGTGTACTGTCTTCTTTAGTTGATGACATTTGTTCTTCCATTAATTTATCGTAGTTCATATGATCACTTCTTTTCTTTTTAATTATTTGGAGTTTGATACGTATTTAATTTATTTAAATGAATTAATACTGGAGTAAAATCAATATCAATAAATTCTTCTATTTTACCAGTTTTAATATGAGGAGTTTTTAAATTTAGAATTCTTTTCATGTATGAAGTTATTGAACCGTGGGAGATGATTAGAATAGTACTATTGCTGGAGTTTTCTGTTGAAATATCTTTTAAAAATGTAGATAGTCTTAATTCTATTTCGAATTTATTTTCTCCGTAGTCCCCAAACTTAGTGAAATAGTCTCCATTAATTTGTTGTAGACGAATGTTATCTAGTTCTTCATTGTTTTTCTTACCAGAATATTTTCCATAGTTTATTTCACGTAAACGGTTATCTATAATTACTTCGGTAGTTTTATATTTTTCGTAGACTAGATGAGCAGTTTCAATAGTTCTTGGTAAGGGAGAGACATAAATTTTATCAATACTTTTTGGTAAAAGGTTTATTGAGTCTTTTACTTCTTTTATGCCTTTTTCAGTTAGAATAGACCAATATATTTCTTTGTCTGAGAAAAACTCTTCTTTATTATTAGTGGCTTCGCCATGTCTCATAAAAATTAGATTCATTTTATATACCTCGTTTCATTATAATAATATACAAGTTAATGTTTTTCAATATAGAATTTGGATTAGTTTTTTGATAAAGTCATATTTTTTTGATTTTATGTATATAAATTAGTATGAATAGAATTATATTTAGTTTTTTAATTACAACTTTAGCTGGTTTAGCAACACTTCTTGGTATTATACCATGTTATTTGCATAAGTCTAGAGAAAGTATTATTAGCAAATCCTTGGCCTTTTCTGCTGGAGTTATGATTACTATTTCTCTTACTTCTTTAATACCAGAGTCTGTTAGTCTACTCTACTTTGATTATACAAAAGTTTTTGTCTTTTTGATAGTGTTTATTTTTGTAGTTTTAGGAATTATGTTTTCTAGTTCTATTGATCAAAAGATTGATGAGCATTTTTCTAATAATAATCTTTATAAATTAGGACTTATTTCAGTAATTGCTTTAGCACTTCATAATATACCAGAGGGAATTACGACTTTTATTTCGACTAATAGTAATCTTTCTTTGGGTATTACTTTGTCTTTAGCTATTGCTCTTCATAATATTCCAGAAGGTATTTCTATAGCGGTTCCAATATATTATGCGACTTATAACAGAAAGAGGGCTTTTTGGTATACTTTTTTATCTGGATTTTCAGAGTTGTTTGGAGCGATACTTGCCTATTTATTTCTTGCTAGATACATGAATGATTTTATTTTAGCTTTGATACTTGGAGTTACAGCTGGAATAATGATTCATATTAGTATTTATGAATTGTTACCTAATTCTTGGCAGTATAAAAAGAGAAAAGCAACAATATTTTCTTTTCTCTTAGGTATTATGACGATGTTAGTATGTGAGATGTTATTTTAATCATTACTAGTTGCACAATAGAATTTTATAATTTGACCTTTTGGAGTATCTATTTTTTCTTTTTTACCTTCACACCAACTAGGACAAGTTAGAGTATCTGTTGCGGCACTGTAGTATGCAGAACAACCTTGATCATCTTCTTCTAAACGAAACTCAACATTAGAAATTTTATAACCGGTTTCTGTTTTTCCTTGTTCAAATAAATATATTTTAGAAAAGTTAGTCATTAATTTATTAACTGTTTCTTCATTAGCAATTAATTTCATACTATTATTAAATTCACTAGTAGAATAATCTCTAATAGTATTTTTCTTTAGGTCGTCTAAGAAAGTTTTAAATTGTTTTGGAAAATTATTAGTGCTAGTCAAATATGTATCATATTCACGCATATCATAGCTGTAATCTACACTATAAGATATTTTATAGTAATCAGGGTTATATTTATATCTTACTTTTATATCATTTAGACTCATGTTGTTATCTATTATAATTTCATAGTTATGTTCCCAAGTATTCATAATTAACATATTGTCTTTATAAGTTAGATCTATTTCATTTTCTTTGATACTTTTCTCGTCAAAGCCTATAAAATCAATATTTTTAAAACCAAGTAAACCTATACCTAAACCTATTCCAGCTATTGTTATAGCGACTAAAAGGATAGTTATAGGTATTTCTGCTTTTATTTTTTTATTTATAATAAAATTTACAATTAAAATTAAGACTATTATATGAGCTATTATGATACCAAGCGAAGTTAGGGTTGCTCCAGCAAATATTAAGGAATGTAGGGATAAAGATAGACTTATTACTAAACTAATTAGAGATAGTGTCAAAGTAAAGACTAAGAATAAGCCGATAAATGCGATAGTTATTTTTACAAAGAAAATTACTATTTTTGATAGGAGACTTAAGAAAGCAAATGGTTCATGATTAGGATCTCTTAAGATTATTTTTTCTTCATCTTTTCTTTCAAAACTAGTTGTAGTATTTGTTTCTTCTTTTTTATTTTCTTTAACTTTTCTTGAGGATACATTCTTTTCCTTTTCAACTATTTCATCATAGTAATTTAAATAACGAAGTTTAAAAATATGAATAATAGCAATTATAGATATAATAAGCCAGATAGTTTGACATAGACCTTTTATTACATTATAGACAGTATAGTAGCGTCCTGATAGGATAAAGTTTAGAGTTTTACAAATTACATTGGGAATAATTGATGATATTATCATACCAATGAATGCTAAAAGTAGTACGATAATTACTTGTTCAATAAAACATTTTACTATAGATGAGAATTTCATTCTAGATAACATGTTTATAGTTTTAGTAATAAATTCTAATAGAGAGTCTAGAGCAATGTTTAGATTATTTTTTTCTTTTCTTTCTACTTCTTCTATATCTGTAATTTTGTCATTAATTAAGTCATCCATACTACAATTAAAGATATTACAGATTTGAACTATTTTATCTGTTTCAGGATAAGTATTATTACTTTCCCATTTAGATACTGATTGTCTTGAAACATTTAATTTGTTGGCTAAGTCTTCTTGAGATAAGCCATTTTTCTTTCTAAGTTTAATTAGTTTGTCACCAAACCTCATAATCTCACCTCTTTCGCTATTAATAGTACGATAATCAACGGTTGCTTTCTACCAACTTTGATTGGAAATTTGTAAACTTTAGGTTGCATGTACCTATATAATAGCATATTTAAAGTAGATTTTAGTAAAAATGTTTTTCTTTTAAATGAAAAAAATAGACTAATGAACTTAGTACTATTTAGTTCCATATAGTCTATTTTTATATTTCAATTATTACTTTGTTAATGATTTTATCTTATAGATAAATGTTGAGTTATTAGCAGTAGATGTTTGGTAACCATTATACTCTTTTGATAATTTTACTAGAGATTTTACTTTAGAAGAGTAATTAGATACTGTATTTGTATATGAAGATAATTTATTTATTCCTTCGTTATTTATTTGAGTAAGTCCTTCTTCTAGAGCTGTTGTTCCAGTTAAAGCTGAATTTAGACCAGTTGATAATTCTTTAGTTCCTGCTTCCAGTAAAGTTAAACCACTTTTTAATTCATCTAATCCAGCTGTTAGACCAAGCGAACCATCTTTTGCTTCTTTTAAGGCTTCTTCTAGAGTTGCTATCATGGTGTTGATTGTTGTAACAGATGAAGATAATTTTGCATTTAAAGTAGTTATAGCTGTACTATTATTTTCAATTAATAATAGATATGGAAGTGCAGATATTTCTTCTGTAGTTAAGCCATGTTTAATTAAACAAATACCTAGTTTTTGTTCATCTGTTTCAGTAGTTAAATTACATTCTACAGCAGCTTTTTTAGCATTTAAAATTCTTGTTTCATCATTATTAAATGCAACTTTTAATTTTGTTAACATTTGAGCATTTGAAGCTTGTAACTCTTTTAAAGATTCTGCTTGAGCAATTGCTTCAGGACTAGTTTGTTCAGCTACTAGTTGTTCTTTTACAGCTTCTAGAGAAGCAATAATTTGTTCAATGCCAGAAGTTAAGTCAATTGAACCATTTTTTATTCTTTCCACTCCACCTAATACTTCACTATATTTACTAGTTAAAGTAGAAGCACCTACTGATAATTTTTCAGTACCAGTTTTTAATTCAGTAGTACCAGATACTACTTTATTCATACTATCTTGTAGAGTATTAATTGAGGAAGATAGATTATCCATCTTATTGAATACAGATAAATCACTTTCAGATAGTAGTTTTGGAGTTGCTACTAAGTAGATATTATTTAAAGTAAAGTTAGTTGTTGTATAGTTAATTTCAACATTATTTAGACTCTTTAAATCCTCTAGACCAATACTTTCATATAATCCAGGTGTAGCAAGAGCTACTAACATACTCTTATTACCAGTTGATGTTACTTTACCATTTGTTACAGTAATATTTGAATTGTTTTTATTAGAAAGAGTTGTGCCAACGGTTACAACAAACGGAGTATATTGTTTGTAATAAGTGCTGTATGAGTTATTAGTTAAATTTAATTTAATAGTAATATTACCTTTTTTACCAATTAAATCTTTTACTTTAGTTTCTTTACCATTTAAATAGTATTTAGCTTCTACTGTAATTGGTAGACTTTCTTTAGTTGTTCCTTGATAATAAATATCTTTACCAGTTGAGTTCCAACTAATTATACCATTATCAAGACTATATTTTTCTTTACCATTAATATTTAGAATTTTTTGTAAATCTGTATCATCAGTAATTGTTCCTTTTTCTAGATTAGATAAATGATTATTAACAGTAGTTTTTTCTACTTTACCATCATAGTTTAAGTTAGCATAAATTGTTTCTTCTTTTGTTAAGGCAAATGTAGAAATTGGGGTTAATAACATACTAGATATTAGGATACCCGAAATAACTTTATTCATATTTTTCATATTATTTTCCTTCTTTCTTAACATTTTTATTTTTTAGAATTATCTTATCACATAACATTAATAATGATGGTAAGATAAAGATAACTGATATCATACTAATTAGAGAACCTCTTGCTAGTAAGTTACAAATTGAACCAATCATATCTATTTTTGTATAGAAACCAACACTTGCTGTTGCGGCAAAGAAGCATAAAGCTGATGTTATGATTGATGGAATTGTAAACTTAAGAGTTTCCTCCATACTTTTTTGTTTATTGGCACTTTTTTGTCTTTCTTCAATATACTTAGTAGACATTAAAATAGCATAGTCTATTGTTGCTCCTAACTGAATTGTTCCAACAACGATTGAGGCTATAAACGGAAGAGATGTTCCAGAATAGTAAGCAATTGACATATTTACAAATATAGCAAATTCAATCACTAAACTTAAGACTACTGGTAAACTTAATGATTTTAATACTAATACCATGATTATAAATATTACAGCAAGTGATGTATAATTAACCATGTTAAAGTCATGATCAGCAATAGTTATTAAGTCTTTCATTAGAGCACCTTCACCAGCAACTATAGCTTTTTTATCGTATTTATGAACTATTTTATTTACTGTTGCTAGTTGATTATTTAAGTCATCTGATGCTATTTCATAAGTAGAATTAGTTAAGACTAATTGATATTTATCATTATTTAGTATTTCTTGTAAGTTATCTGGAATGATTGTTTCTAGACCATTATTTACGAATTCACTTGGTGATAAGACTAAGTCTATTCCTTCTACTGATTTTAATTCATCAGTAAGAGATTCAATATCACTGCTTGAAACATTCTTATCCATGATAATTATTTCCGGAGATGTTATACCAAACTTTTTAGCTAAGTCATTGTTTGCTACATTAAAGGCTAAATCTTTTGGAAGTGACTCATCAAGTTTGTAGTAAACATCATAATTACTATTACCAATGTATGCAGGTATCATTAATAGGACAAAAGCTATTAAAATGAATTTTTGTTTTGATATTATAAACTTTGGTAATTTTTCAAATTTAGGTAATAATACTTTGTGTTTTGTTTTTTCTATTTGTTTATCAAAAATTAATAGGAATGATGGGAATATTGTGACAACACATATTAATCCACATAAAACTCCTTTTGCCATAACAATTCCAATATCTTTACCTAATAATAAGTCCATAGTACATAGTGCTAGGAAACCAGCAAATGTAGTTAAGGATGAACCTAATATTGATTTAAATGTTTGAACTATGGCGTCGGTCATGGCTTTCTTTTTATCTTTAATTTTCTTTTTAGAATCTTCATATTTGTGATATAAGAATATTGAGAAGTCTGTTGTTACTCCTAATTGTAGTACGGCTGAGATAGACTTTGTAATATAACTTATATCTCCTAAGAAGTAGTTACTTCCCATATTATAAATAATTGCTATACCAATATTTCCTAGTAATAAAAAAGGTATTATGTAAGAATCTGTTGTTGCTAGAAGTATAAGTAAACAGAAGATTACAGCTATTGAAACATAGGCTACTAATTCACTATTTGATAAGTCCATGGTATCAATTACCATAGCAGTCATACTACTTACTTTATTGGCGTCTTTTACTACTTCACGTATGGACCTTACTGCTTCTATTGTTGAGTCTTCAGACGTTGAACCATTAAATGTTACAAAGATTACTGTTTCATTGTCGTTATATAATTTATCTTGTATTTCATCTGGTAACATATCATATGGAATTGTTGTTCCTAAGACATCGGCAATACTACATACTTCTTTAACGTTCTTTATATCTTTTATTTTTTCCTCTAGGGCTAATATTTGTTCTGAATCTCTATCATTTGTCATTACGAAGGCATATGAACCAAGACCGAACTCATCAGTTAAAATGTTTTCTCCCTTTATAGTTTCGATTGTATCTGGTAAGTAAACTAAAATATCATAATTTACTCTAGTGTTTACATAACCAAATATTGATACTATGAAAAGAAGTAAACTTATCACTAGAACTATAACACTGTTATTGGTTATTTTTTCTGCGATTTTTTTCATACTTTTTCCTCCTCTTTGCATAATTAATTCTATGCTTTAAAAGAAAAAAGACCAGTAAAATATATTCTTTTATGTTTGATAACCGACAGTTGTATGCTAAAAGTAGTGTATTTAACCAACTTTGTGTTGTTTATCTTTACATTAGAAGTTTTAGGTATATAATAGTGTATAGGTGATGGAAAATGGATAAAAAGGAAGATTTACGTGTAATTAAGACAAAAAAGAGTTTATATGACGGATTATTAGTCATGATGAAGGATAAACCTTTTGAAGATATTAAAGTGGCGGACATATGTAGAGTGGCTTTAACTAATCGTTCTACTTTTTATGATCATTTTAATGATAAATATGAACTTTTATACGCTTTAATGAAAGATATGGAAATTGCTTTAGTTGATAAGTTAAAGTCTAATACCAATATTTCTAATACAAAAGATTTTTATATGAAAATGATTGAGTTGTTATTTGAGCATATTAGTGAGAATGTATCTTTCTACTCTTCTATTATTAAGAATAACAATAATAGTGTTGCGAACGACATGATTAGAAATACTTTGTTAATGGATGTTAGAAGTCATATTGAGAGTGAGAAGAATTATAATAGTGAGGTACCTGCAGAGGTACTTACAATGTTTTATGTAAGTGCGGTTATGAATGTATGTTCTATGTATCTTAGAGAACCTAATAAATATACAAAGAATGATATTTTAGGTTACTTAGATAAGTTATTACCTGATAATTTGTATTAAAAGAAAGAGACTAGATTTTAGTCTCTTTTAGTTTGTTTGGTCTTTTAAATAAATTGTTGTTCCGGATATTAGGATGCCGATTACACAAAGTATCATGATTATTGGAGATGCTGTATCGGGATTTGTTACCATGTCTTGGGTTACTCTTAAGTGTAGTATGTATTCTACTCCGTTTGCTGTTGCGATAATTTCTGTTTCTCCTACTTTTAATGGTTTAATGTTTCCTTCACTATCTACTTTAGCAATACTCGTATCTAGGACTCTGTAGGAAACTGTGGTTTTGGTACTTTCCAAGTCTTTGAAATAACTTTTCATTTTAATGTTTTTTATTTCTGAGATGTTTACTGTTTCGTTAGATTCTTGTTTGACATTTTTGTAATAAAGTCTTATTATTTTTCCACCACATCCATAATTATGTTTGTCTGTATCATAACTTACATAGGTATAGCCCGGCATTTCTTCTATTATTTCATTAATATCATCAACTAAGCCTTTAATTTCATTTGATTCTTTAAGTTCTTCTCCTACTACTTTTCTAAAAAGTATATCGGTAGATATGTAACTAGTACTTGTTGATGATTCAATTAATGCTAACTTGTTTTGATTGTAGGAAAAATCTATATCATCCATGGGCGTTGCTCCATTTTTTACTTCATCTGTATACATTGATACTTTAATTATATATTTACCAACAATATCTTTATAGCATTCTTTATATACACAATAATTGTTTAGTCCAACTATTTTACCATCTTTTATTTCATAAGAATCTCCATAAATTGCATATATTACAAAATTATTATTA
>OGMF01002166.1_pt1 | contig 17307 bp, 18 predicted proteins | sample 1572921 | NCBI WGS metagenome assembly OGMF01 (sample SAMEA2581919, study PRJEB24529) | metagenome | biome: Human gut stool | place: China | collected 2011
CAATTATCCCGTCCCTTCTTTTGGTATGAGCATTTGTAGAAGTAGTATTTTTCTCCTGTATGAGATGTGCCGCTTTCGCCGTTCAGGCGATGACCGCAGTGTCCGCAATATAGTTTGCCTCGTAGTAAATAGTTTATTTGAATAGAGTTGCCACCGAGTTTGTTTTTGGTAATTTTATTTTGCACACGGTTAAACAGTTCGGTATCCACAATCGGTGGATAAACATTGTTGTATTCTTCGCCGTCGACGGAATACTTACCTATGTATTTGGGGTTGTGTAGTATTCCGTAAACGGCAGTCTTTTGAAATGGTTTACCTTTGTGGTCAAAACCGTTGTTGTTCAGATATGATATGATTTCTCTTATTGTAAAACCTTGGTCCGCCATTGCAAACATTTTACGTATTATTTCGGCTTTGTCTTCTTCGATAACTATTTTCTTGTCTACAGCTTTGTATCCGTAGACAATAATACCGCCCGTAAACTGTCCTTTTAATCGGCTTTCCCTCATACCGCGTTTTACCTTTTGTGCAAGTTCGGCAGAGTAGTATTGGTTCATGCCTTCCAGTAATGATTCAAGGATTATTCCTTCTGGCGTATCCGGTATGTTTTCCATTGCGGATAGTAGTTTTACTCCGTTATCTCGCAGTGTTTTCTTGTGAATAGCATTTTCGTATTTGTTGCGGCTGAATCTGTCTAACTTATATACAATTACATAGTCCCATTGCTTCTTTGAGCTGTCGATTATCATCTGTTTGAATGCGGGACGATTATCGTTTGTACCCGACATGGCTCTGTCGATATATGTGTCTACAATTATTATTTTGTTTTTGTCTGCGTAATCGCTACATACACGAAGTTGTCCTTCAATAGATTGTTCGGTCTGACGGTCGCTGCTGTAGCGAGCATAGATTACGGCAGTTTTCATGTTGTCCTCCTTGTTGAGATTTTTGTTGTTTAATGCCGATTTTCTCATCGATTTACCTCCAAGTGATAGATAGAGTAGAAATACTCTCCACTTAGTCGCCACGAGAATTGGCAGTTTTTGCGTAAATCTCTATTTTTTCTTTTAGTTTTTTTGTTTTTTTACCTTTCGGCTTAACCGACGTTGCACAGCCGAAAGATGTTTTGTTGCGCTACTACCTGTCAAGGGGACTGACGTCAACGAATATAAAAATATTGTTGGTGTCTGTATTTGTCGTGAAATTTTCAATACGTATTAACTTTTTGACAACTTATACACTTAAAGACAACACAATTTACACGTCAACTTGCAATATTTTGTATATTCGTTGACATCCGCTTTCGGCTGTGCCACCCCAAACCGCCGAAAGGTAAAAAAAATAGAATTTAGATTGATTAGTAAAACAAAAATGAACCCATTCAAGTTATGATTGTCATATATTTGAAAACCATTGACAGCGGCTTGCATATACTGTATAATGCCAGTGAAATTTGTTTCATGTGTTTGCGAGGTTTAGATGGCTTTCAATCGCCCGTCGCGTCCGGAGTTGTACAACGAGGAACGCAAAATGCAGATTTACAACTTCATAACGGACTACATTAACGAGTATGGTGTAAGTCCGTCAATCCCGGAAATGGCCGATGAGTTTCACGTCTCCAAAGCGACAATACACAAGTATTTGGTGCGACTACAGGATCAAGGCTACATTGAACGGTTCGGCAAAAACCAGATGACGACCAAGGAAACATTGTTCAATGTGTCCAATATTCCCATCGTTGGAAGCATTGCTTGTGGCAAGCCGACGTTTGCTTTGGAAGACGTGCAAGGCTATCTGCCCATAAATAAACAAATGCTCGGTGGCGGTGAGTTTTTTGCACTCATTGCCGAAGGCAATTCTATGGTAAATGTCGGTGTGTCAGACGGCGACTTGGTTGTTGTCCGAAAACAAGACTTTGCCGACGAAGGGCAGATTGTAGTTGCGCTTGTTCCTGACGAAAACGGAAGCGGTGAAACGGCGACGTTGAAACGCTATTACGTAGACCATGCGCGCAACAAAGTACGTTTGCACCCCGAAAATGACGAGATGACGGACTTTTATGTGAACGACATAAAGATACTTGGCGTTGCAAAGTCCGTGGTCAAGCAATTAAATTAGGTATATACACGTACCCGATAGCGTGTACATATATATGGTTGTCGTCTGGCGTTGAGCAAAAAGCGAAAACGTTGACGGCAACACACGTTTACAAACGAAGTCCAACTGTAGCGACGGACACCCCGACCGCGCAAGACAGTTGTTCAAATACAAAACGTTTGTAAGCAGGGGAAAAGGAAAAGTAATTATGAAATATGTAACTTGTCCCGTTTGCGGACGAAGGCTTTGCAAAGGCGAAGCGGGAACTACGGTGGAAATAGACTGCCCGAAGTGTGGTAAAACGATGTTTGTACGCATAGGCAAGACGGGAACGCTGGTAAGCGAAAACCCCATAACAAAACAAACTCAATGCAACGTTGCGGTGTAAACGGCAGCGTTAGGAAAATATACAATCAGCTCAAACGAACAACTGAATAATTAGTGGGCAACACTGTGTCAAGACGGTTCGACCATCCGCCGTGCGGTGTGCTGACGTTTGTAAGAGTTGGACTCGGCTAAGAATCGTGAGGAACTCGGCAAACAGATAAATATCCTTTGAAAGGGATGTTCTTTCTGCTTGCCGAGTTCTTTTTTTTATGCCGTAAGTAACCGAATATGCCCGACTACGAGGAATTTATCTTCGCAGTCGGGCTTTTTATTGCTCATGGCGAAGTCGTCCGATTGCGAATTTTTACAAAAAAAATTCAAAACCGGAGGATTTGAAAATGAAAAAGGTAACTACTAGGGCAATTATTGGCGGCAAAGAAAAACAAATTTCCGTGTACCTCGAGAAAGAACTTGCAGATTGGCTGGACACTATCGACGAAGCAACAAGGCGAGATTTTATTGTGCAAGAATGGAAAGTTGCCCTCGGCGAACGAGCTGAAACGCGTAGGCATCAGTCTTTGGAAACATTGGTTGAAGCGGGTTGGGATGTCGCGGACAATAGCAAAGACATTGTTTCAGATATTGTCGGGCAAGATTCCGCGGACGAAGTGCGCGCCGCACTAAAAGCTTTGTCCGAAGACGAACGCGAAATAGTCGTTTGCTTCTATTTCAAAAAGCAGTCATTGACAGACATTTCCAAACATTTTCATGTTTATCCGAGCACAATTATGCGCCGAATCGAGAAAATTCTAAAAAAATTGAAACTTTTTTTGAAAAACACGCAAAAATAGGCATTTCTCGTGGCGACTAATTGGAGGGTGTGAACAAATGCCTTCCAAACAGATAGAAAAGGAGGAATGAACAAGTGAATCAATGTCTACCTGAATTTGCTGTCGGCGCGATAAACGTATATCGCACGAAGTACTTCATTGTAAAGCAATCGGTAAGTGTTAACTGCGATGAGTTTGAAGGCAATTCGGTCATCAGTCACGACACGTACTACATGCGTACAAGGAAGCGCGACGCGGAATACGAACAACTGTTTGGCGCAAGAAGGAATCTTAACGGCAAAAGGCTTCCGACTACAATGTACACTCGCAGATATGTAGATTAGCGAGAAAACAGCAGAATGTACAACACCTACTAATAAGCAGTGCAACAGAACCGCCGAAAAGGATCCGTCGGCGGTGTGAGCAATGGGACGAGCTGTCCACAAAAGATAAACGGTGTTTTACAGATATTAGTGGTTTAACCACGACAACAATTTAATAGCAGGCAACAAGGGCTTGAGGAAAGTTACATAGTAAGTCCTGCGACGATGTGCTACGACGTAACGGGCGACCGTGCCGACGGTACTCGGCAAAAATACAAATTATAAGGAGAGAAGAATGGCAACTAACAACAAAACCGCGGAAGCAACTACGCCCATGCCCGAAGAGTTTTCCAAGGAAAGAAACTTTTCCAAGCGTCGCTGGACTACGCCGCATTTTCGTGCGGAAAGGTTTGCAAAGGAACGCAAAGAACGTGTGCATACCGTAGGGCCGAAGAAAGGGCTGGAACTCGACGACTACAACAAAGGACTACGTTCGGGTTATCTGCTTTGTCAGTCCGACCACGCAGGTCGCTACAGATACGACCAAGCAAGAGAAGCCGGTAAATCCAAGAAAGAAGCGCTGGAGTATTCTTTTCAACGCGGGACCAAGAAACCCAAAGAAGAAAAATAATTTAAGGAGGAAAAAACAATGAACAAGATTAAAGTAGAACGAGAAACTTACAACAAAAACGACAAAGAGTACTTTGCGTACTTCGTCAAAGGCAACATACGTGGCAGGGATGTAAAGCTGTCTGTTATGCCGCAAGACGTCGGCGGATATGCCGTACTGGACATTGTATTTAACGGTGCAATGGAAGCGGAACTTGTAATTACTCCGTTTGAAATGAAGGCGGACAACGGACAGGTTATTAAGGGTAATACCTTTTCTGTACGCTCCATTGATGAAGACGGAACCGTGTACGAATGTTCCGTAAAGCCGTCTCGTCGTTCGGACAAAGAACTGCTCGCTATGCTCATCAGATAGGAGGTGGCCTGTGTACTACGACGAAGATTTGGACTACGAATACGGCATCGAGCCGAACGTAACAACCAAGAAACCGAAGTGGAAGTGGATAACAGCAGGCATCGTAATTCTGTTGCTTGTAGCGGCGGTAACGGTACTGGCGGTAACGCTTGCAAAAGTACCTGTCGGTAAATTGACGGCATTTGACTACAGGATAGGCGCATTGTCGGTCAACGGCAACTTTGAAGAAAGTAAAAATGCTGTTGTGACCAAGGGCTTTGTAAATGCGGAAAACTTTTCTGTAAAACTAACGAAAGAAGCCAAGGTTACCTACAAGATTGCTTTCTACGACGCGGACAAAGACTTCATCGAAATGACGGAAGAACTGTCCGAAAACTACAATCCGACGTCACTGCCCGAAGGTACAATGTACTTCAAACTGACGGTTATACCGACGGAAACCAAAGAACTGAAAACGTCCGACATCAAGGATATCGTAACTCAACTTACCGTAATTTACGGCAAGTAACAAAACAAGCCCCTTGTAAGCAAAAATACATACGTATGCACAATTTGTATACAAATATTGTCTTGCAAGGGGCTTTAATTTTACGAAATAATACAAGGAGAGAAAGAAAATGAAACCAAAGATAAAGATTACTTTTACGAGCGAAACATCGCTTTTGCTTGACGGATACGGTGCGGAAATTATGCACGAAGAATCTATACAGATTGATGCGGACGACGACCAATTTGTAGAAGACGAACAAGTCGAAGAAGGGTGCGAGAATGTGTACAAAGAGGAATGTCAAGATGCTGAACCTCTGCGTAAACTTGCGCGAGTGTTTGTAAATAAGTGTTGCAAAGAAATGCAACAAGCTGCTTAATAAAGGAGGAAATACGATGACAAAAACTATGAGAAACACACTGGCAATTATCTCGCTTGTGGTAATTGTATGCGGCATAATGGCGGTATGTGTAGGATGTAACGAACAAGCGGTTATTGTTGCGGAAGCTGAGATTTTAAGTGAAGATATTTATGCGAGTATGCCGAGTAAGGTAAGGGGCGTAGGCGTTAGTCATGTGTTGCGTGCCGTAACGGAAAACGGCGTGACCTATCCGTCGATAGATATTACCGCGACAATTACTCCTGCCGACGCAAAGAACAAGAACGTGACATGGACAGTCGAGTGGGACAGTGAAGCTGAACTTAAAGACAAATCCGTGACGGACTATGTGACCGTGACTGCGGACAGCACAAACAGTCTTAAAGCAACGGTGGTTTGCAAAAAGGCGTTTCGCGGAAGCACTATTGTTGTGACGGTAACTACCGAGGAAGGCGGTTATGCCACAAGCTGTAACGTAACTTACGAAGGTAAGCCGAGCGCAATAGACGTCAACAGCGGTAATGCGCTTAAGGTCAACCTTGTAGGTGCAAACAGTTATGCCGTGTCGCTGAGTAACGTCTTCGATGACCTTGGTGAAAAATATTACAACGAAGTAACTGTTAAAAGTTTCACGTGGGGTGGCACTTACTACGGCGGTAAGTACAACACCATGAACGGTGGTAGCTGGGAAGAGCTCGGAACGAATAATATTGCTGACCTGCAAAACATTGAAATGTACATTGAGGTTACTTATGATAACCAAACGCTGACCGTCAACAACAAGAAAAGTATTGTGGAAAGTGCGTATCAGGACATGACGGGGTCGAGTCAGGGTGCACTGTATTACGGCTATGTCAAGAGCGACGTCAAGATGTATGTCGATGTGACGTTGGAATGTATCGGCGTTGAAAAGATGGTAAGAGTAAACTTCGAACCCGTAACCATCACTGTGAACGGGGGAACAAACGGCAGTTGTAAATTGGTGAACGAAGCGACATTTGACGTCGTGCTAGGCAATGTTTACGGGAGTATGACGGATACGTTTTACGAAAACATCAAGGTAAAATCCTTCACTTGGGGTGGAACGTATTACGGCGGTACGTTTAATACTCGTAGCATGTCTTGGAGCGAACTGCAAACATACAACATTGCGGATTTGGAACAAGGCGTGTCGAGCTACGTTAACATAACGTATGCGGATAAGAAATTGACCGTGAAAAACACAAAAAGCTTGGTGCAAAGCGGTTATACACATGTGGTTGGCTCCAGTCAAGGCGCACTGTATAGCGGATACGTAAAGTCCGACGTCAATATGTATGTGGATATTGTACTTGCGGTAGGCGGTGCAGAGCAAACGTTCAGAGTTAACTTCATCAGCGGCGTAAACGGTATTTCGCTAGCCGACGGCGTAATTACGTTTTAGCGGAAAGGCGGGTGAGCGCAATGAAAAGACGAAGCAATACGGCTAAGAGTATATTTACCGTTGTTCTCATTTTGTTGCTGCTCGCGGTTGCGGTGGTAATAGCCAAGCTAAGCAACGGATTTACGTCGGACGTCAAGACGTTTTATGTCAAGGTAAACGGCAAAACAATTACGGATACGGGCGAGTTCAGACTGGACAAAGATACCGAGATTGAAGTAGTGAGTTTGGCGGACAAAGTAAGCGGCAAGCTTGTGGATTACGAATACAAGATTGTACCTTGCGGCGAAGGAAATAAGGATGTAAGTGTGTTTTACATAGACGGTGTAAGTAGGGTATTGACCGACGTGAAGGACTACACGAATTGCTTTGAAGTAACTAAGACAGATAAGGGAATAACAGTAAAGACTATTACGCTGAACAAGGTACTAAGTAAAGCATTTGGCGGTAATATGGTGGAATTACCGAAGGCAATGAACGACGAGGCAAACTTCTTTACGCTGGTTGTAACTAGTGGAGACAAGTCTGTGACGGTCAACTTCGGATTGCCCGTATTTCACCCTGCCGAAGGCTCACCGACGGGGATAAACTTGGATGTAACGGAGGTGACGTTTTAATGCGTAGAGTGGCAATAACGTTGCTTGTAATACTAACTTTCGGCTGTTTAAGTGCGGTTTATGTTGCACAAGCCGAAGTTAGTAGCAATCCGTTTGACGAAACGTATGTGTTGAACGATTTGAACGGAGCAGAGATAAACGGCAAGATTTTTGACGTGGCAGATTACCCACAAAGCAATGGCGGCGAGGTGAGATTGCTTGAGTTTGTAGAGTGGGAGTTTAGTACTAAGTTCGAGTACAGGTACAGTTATGGACTGTATTTCTACTTGTACAATCCGAGCGGAAAAGCCATTGTGCCGAGTGAATTAAACAAGGTGCAAATGGCTATCGAATACGAAGCGGACAAGCCTACAAAGTATGGCAAGCATGGACTAAAGCTATTAAGCGAAAGCGTAGATAAGTTGTTTTACAAGTTCAAGGTTTTGGGTGTGTCGGATATTTATGCGCGGGTGATTGTAGGAGGAACTGAACGCCGTTACGATATTTCCGGGATAGAAGTAATGTACGAGGGTGCAACTAATGCAACCGAGTTTAGCATTGGCGGCAGTTGGACGTATACGGGGTACGCTAAAGGAATGGCGTATGAGAGTGAAACGGAAAGTACGCTTGTAAGCAGGTCGGACAAGTTGCAAACAGTGGTATTGGACGACTTGAGGTTTACGTATTACAGGACGTGGCGTAATCTCGTTGGAACGATTGCCGATCAACTGACGAGCGTGTATTTCTCGGTAGATAAGAGTCTGACAAAAGATTACGACGACTTGTATTCGATACAGGCAGAATGTTGGCAGTATCTTACTTCGCCCATATTTTGTCTGTACGATAAACACATCTTTGGCGAGAACGCTGCATTGGTGGACTATGCGGAGTTGTACTCAACGCTGATGAAACAGCGTGGTGTAGACCAAAAGCGTAATGGCGAGTGGCTTGCATGGGACGCAATTTCGGCAGGCGGTGGCGAAACGTACATGACCACGTACAATATTAAGCCTGTGCCTACCGAAAACGTAATGGAGCTAAGGGTACTGTCGTGGTTGTTTCAGATGAGCAAGAAGGAAGATTTTACCATCGGGCACGAAACGCTGTTAAGGTATATGAAGGAATATTCTGAGCAGTTTGGTAAGGACGTGCAAGGCAAATACAGTAAAGATTTGTTTAGCGACAAGTATTACTCGTGGTGGCTCGGGTACAAGACGGTAGAAAAGGCGGGATATATGCCGATAGACATAAGTTGCGACGATACGTTTACGTTGGTAGGCAGTAGCCGAAAGGCAAGTTTCTGGGATTACCTTACGTTCGGCGCCACCTTTGATAAATCCGAAAGCTAGCCGCTGTGTTCAATTGTGGCGGTGGAGTATGCTGACATTAAAGGAATGAGCGACTCGGACGTTTCGGAAAAGTATCTGGTGGCAGAAAGGGACGTTGCTGAGTTCAGACAAAGTGTAAAAGCTGCGTCGAGCAAGGGCAAAGTGACGTATCTGTTCAGGTTCGATACCTCGACATATGTAAACGAAGGCTTTAGTTACAAAAATTACGGCGTAGTAGGCTACATGGCGCAAGAAATGGCGTATCTGGACTTTGATATTATCTCGCTTGGTTACCGCAAGAACGGTGTGGTGACGACGATACCCGTTGTTAATAGTCCGATAGACATTGTGCCGACGGTTGAGCCGGGACAAGATTTTGACGATTGGCTGAGCGGACTCTGGAATAAAGGGTATAAGGTGCTGCCGGTACTAATGGCTGTAGTACTGACGTTTGCCGTGTTGTGGCTGACTGTAAGTCTTGTTAAGGATAACAAGGGATAAAAAAAACGGCAATACGTATGCGAAATTTGCTTACGTGTTGCCGTCAATTTGGATATTGAAGGAGAGAAAAATGAAGAAGATACGAAGAATAATAGCCGTGTTTGCGGTGGTTGTAATTGCCGTTATTGTGGGGTACGTGTGCTTTACGTTAAGGCAGTTTGACGGCAATGTTGAAGAGATAAAAGGAGCGACGTTCCGCAACGAAGATAAGTCCGTGGTTGTGCACTTCGATGACGAATTGAACGTGACGATTGTGGAAAACGGCGAAAGTAATTTTATTAACTTAGCAAAGGCAGACAATGCCGTACTGGTGTATGGTGACGGAAAGACAGAACGCAAGTTTGTAGTGGTCGGAAAGGACAACTTGTATGATGTAGCAAGCGGAAAGATGTTGTATAGGAGTGTGAAGCAATGGACAGACGAATAAAGGTAATGAATATATGCTTGACGGCTGTGTTGTCCGTCGGGTTTATTTTGCTTGCTGTGTTTGTATTCGGCGAATCGTATATACGGTTTTGCGAAGCGTGCGTGGACTTGTTTAACGCCGGGAAGTATTACGTCAATGAGCTATTCGGGACGGAATATGCGGTTGACTTGACGTTTAATAGACTGTCTGAAGTTATGCGGTATGACGTGGGGTTGCCTACCGATTGGAATAATTTTACACTGCAAATGCAGGTTGCGTGGAAGAGATTTATAAGTAAAGATAATCTCGTGGCGTGGGGCGGAAATAGCCTTGTTGCGGTGGGAAATACGGCAAAAGTACTTGTAATTGTAGTGCCGCTGTTGGTTGTATTGTACTTTGTTTTGGCAGACATTTACCGTAGGCCGAATAACAAATACAATGAAGACACAAAGCCTCTTAAATGGTGGAAAGTGTTTGAAAACAATGTTTTAATGCCATTTATATGGTACTTGAAGCAGTATTATTGGTACATAACGAGTAAGCAGTGGATTGTTCGTCTGTGGTTGGTGCTGTGGGCGTTTAGTCTTAATTTGGCAAGTATTGCCGTGGCGTTTGTGGCGTATTATTTATACTTTGCGGTGTCGTTTGACGTGGTGCATTTGTATATGCAGGTTTGTAGGTTGGCAGTAGACTTGCAGGTTATTCTGACAAAAGCCCCGTTACTGCTTGTTGCGTTGGCAGTATGGATGTTTTGCAGGTGGCGAGCCAAGAGTGCAAGAAACGGCTTGTGGCATATGGAAGCGAGAAACTGTGGGTTTATTAACGAACTGCCAATTGTGTCTATGGCGTGCGGAAGTATGGGAAAGAAAAAGACTACGTGCATTACGGACATGGCATTGAGTCAGGAAGTGATGTTTCGGCAAGAAGCATTGAACAGACTGCAAAAGTGGGATATGCGCTTTCCGCATTTTCCGTGGATATTGTTCGAGTTGGATTTGCGAGCGGCAATGGACGGCGGAAAAGCGTACAATTTGGCAACGGTCAGGCAATGGGTGGACGAAAAGCAAGCAAGTGATGAAAACGGCAATGACGAGTTGTACGGGTATGACTATGGAAGGTACGGCGTTGTGTTTGACGATAGGCTGAAAGTGGTAGATATATGGACGGCGTTAAGGACGTATGCACAGTTGTATTTTATCTACGTCATTGAAAGCAGTTTAATTGTTAGCAACTACTCTATCCGCACGGACAACTTGCTGATTGATGGCGGAAACTTTCCGCTGTGGAACAGTAACTTCTTTCCCGACGGTTACAGGGACAGTCGCTTTGCGCACATCTTGGATTTTGACCTGTTGCGACTCGGAAAGAAGGTGTCGGATAAGGCGAAAGGTTGTTTCGAGTTTGGGGTAATAAACATAACGGAAGTAGGCAAGGAACGCGGAAACAATTTAGAGTTAAGGGAAGTAAAGAAAAGCGATGAAGTTGCCAACCAGAAGAACGATATGTTCAATGCATGGCTTAAGATGTGCAGGCATGCGGCGACGGTGGATTATTTTCCGTTCGTAAAGGTGTTTTGTGACGAGCAACGTCCCGAAAGTTGGGGCGCGGACGCACGTGATCTTTGTGATATTATTCAGATAGTGGGTTCATCTGAACAAGGAATAACCTTGCCGTTTTATACCTTGGAAGAAATGGTGTACGAGTGGGTAGTAAACAAATTTTTGGCGCTGTATTATGAGCTGAGATATTTGAGGGGAGATAATACATTGTTGGTGTATTTGTTCAAGAAGATTGCCACGTGGGCATTCAAACGAAACATGCGGATGTACAACAAGTACGGGTATTGCGTGGTAAGTATGGAAAAACGGCGCGGCACAATGGACGGAAAAGCGGAAAAGAAAAAGTACTTTTTGATGAACCGCAAGATATATGCAGAGCGTGCAAGTACGGACTGTTTCAGCGATTATTTTAATGAGCTTGCAAAGGACAGCACGGTAGGCTTAAACGATTACCCCGAGTATACTTCGGTAAAAGCCACGGTTGCCGAGCTTAAACAACAAAACAGTTACTTCATAAACGCCTTGTATACCGATGAGGACGACAGCGGGTAGGAGGTGGTAAAGTGAGTGGGTGAATACAGACAGGCAAAAGTGTACTCCGACGGGGCACACTATATTGCCATACCCAAGAAACAATATGCGGAAGAAACGATGTTTACGTGGGACTACGTGCCGGACTATGTGCTTGACGAGGACTTTGGATCGGGTACGTTTTGGAACGGGGATAAAGGAATAACCGAACCGCCGAGCGGTGGAATATCTGCGCCCGAGTTGATGTTCGGCGAGCAGATGGAGATAGACTTTGATGATAAAAAAGACGATACGTATGAAGATTTTGACGATATTTTTGATGAAAATACCGTGGGAAAGAGAGAAAAGAAGATGACTGTAAAGGATATATTTAACGAACTGTACAAAAACACGAAAGGGATGACGAAAAGCCAAGAGCGAGAGTTTATGCGAGATAATTTGTTGCCGTTTTTCCGAGACGAAGAAACTTGCAAGAGTTTTATTTCTGCGCAGTACGAACGCAAGCACCGCAATATGATCTACCGTCGTATACGTATGGCAAGGAAAGCAAACCTGCAAGAATGGAACTATTTTTGTACGTTTACGTACAGCGACGAACTGCATACAGAAAAGACTTTCAGAAAGAAGCTAAGAAATTGTCTGTCGCTGTTATCCAGTAGAAAAGGATGGAAATACATAGGCGTGTGGGAACGCGCGCCCGAAACCGGAAGGCTGCATTTCCATGGATTGTTCGGTATACCCGAAGATACAATGCCGGGGATACTGACGGAAGTAACGGACTACAACACAAGTGCGCACAGGAAGCAAACGACGGTGCAAAACACGTATTTCAACGAAAGATTTGGTCGTAGCGATTTCAAAGCGGTGGATACAAATGCCGTGCTGGACGACAGCTTAAGGTACATAATGAAGTACATCGAGAAGAGTGGCGAGCGGATAGTGTACAGTAAAGGTTTGCCGCAGTTTTATGTACTGGACATAAACGAAGAGGACGTAGTGTGTCGCATGGGCATGGAAGACAAGAAACTGTTGCTGTTTGACGACTTTGTAGTGTACAAAGACTGTGCGCCGTTAGGCAAGGCGAGTAAAGAGACATTGGCGCAAATGCCCACCGAGAACTAACAATATGGGCAAAATATGCAAAGTGAATAACGGTAAAGAATACCGCACGACGGAAAGCGAAGGTTCGCAAGCGGGTCAGCGGCGAACTTCGCTTCCGTTCGGTGCTTTGCATTTCGCTGCATGTTTGCCCTGTTTAGTTTCGGTGTGCGTGCGCTTGTCTTTGGCGCCGCGCAGCGGCGCCACTTGTATAAAAGACAAGCGCACGCACCATCGTCACAACCCCAACTTTGTTATATTCCTGACTGTGAAAACAAATGGACGGTAGAAGTCAGTCCGAAGGAGGAAAAACTGAAAACTGAACGACAAATACGCTTCGAGTTAAGCGTCATAAAGTGGTACTACACGCAACTTGCCCAAGGAAAAACAAACGTGAAGGTGTCCGACAGCCGCCTGCCAAACTTTCCGCAACTGCTTGCCGACTACAACGCCGCAATACAAACCGCCCCTTGCCCCGTGCAACGTTTGTGGCAGGATATGTATCTATCCAGCACCAACCCCACACAAAAGCAACTTGCCGAACAATGGTGCGTTACGGAAAAGTATGTGCAGATGCTGCATAGTAGACTTGTAAAGCATGTATTTGGTTTATTGTTGTGATTGGTAGAAATAGTGCAAAAAACAAATAAAACCAAACAAAAGACTATTGAAGTAAAGTTTGTTTTATGGTAAAAATAAACGCAAATAACAAAGTTATTTCAAGGAAAAACATGAAAAAGTCAAAATGGATTTGGTATTACGGAGATTTTGAAATATTCCACAGTGCAAAATTACATTCGTTACGTCAGGAACAAGGCACGACGTTCCCGGGTTTTTGGTCGTTGGCAAATACTTATCCAATAGTTCGTTTTTCAAAAACTGTAAATACGCGTGCGGATGATACTATTACATTGTATCTTAATGGTGTAGACCAATCGTTTGGTTATACTTGGGATGCTGAAGGATTTGCTGTTTATGTTGCATCACAGTATTACGATGAATATAAAAACGCAAATGCAAGCAATTGGCAACGATGCGTCGTCAAAACGGGAATATTGTTCACGTTTGATCCCGCAAATAAGCCGTTTACCGAGAATTAAGCAGAATTTCTTAATCTAATTCAAAAGAATATATGCTTAAAAAGTTTTTGATGCCGAAAAAGAACGGATATCGAAAATATATAGTGAAAGAAAGGAAATAGAAATGATAGCAATCAACCATATTACAAGTATAGAAATAAGATTATTGATAACTTATCAAATAATCTTCGTAATAAAAAATATTTATACGTTGCAAAGATGTTGAGAGAAAATAATGTAACTGGATGGACGTCTTTGTTGGGGGAAACTCCCAATGTGTACTTCAATGAGTTTTGGCATATTTTTGACGAAAAATGTAATAAACCCAAAAAATAAACTTGTTATCAAAACAGTCTATAAAAACGTTGAAGAGTATTTGCAAAATATAGTGTAACGAGCTTTGCCGTCGGTTTTCTAAAAACCGACGGCAAAGAGATTGTTGAGAAAGAAGCTGGCAAATGATCACTCGTTTCGGTATCCGACTTTTACTTTTTGAATCCCCTAATACTTTTCGCTCTGTGTTTATTGCATTTGCCAATTCTTCTTCGGATGGCAAATACGACATATACTTTGATGCGAATGATTGTTTTTTAAATTAAAAGTCAATGTTGTTTTTCTTTTGAGATTCACTTATGTATATCTGCATTAATAATGGTTGAAAAGTAAATTATTTTTCGCGTTTTTGCATAAAAATTACGAAAACATAAAAAATAATGATTAAAAATGGGGTTTTAAGTTGACAATAAACTCGTTGTGGAATATAATGGTTAAGCGAGGTGTTAATTATGATCATCGATTTTAAGTTTAAGAATTACATGTCGTTTGCGGATGAATGCAACTTTACGATGCTCGCAAATAAAGACAAATCACACGAAGAAAACTTGATTGTCGAAGGAAAAGAACGCATTTCAAAGACAAGGATAATCTATGGCGCAAACGCTTCGGGTAAATCCTCTTTTATAGAGGCGATGCTGTTTGTTTCCAAGTTTATAGAAAATTCAAACAGTCTTTTGGAAAAAACGCCTATAGGGGTTGTTCCGTTCAAGTTCTGCAGTGACTGCTTTAATAAGCCTTCCGAGTTCTCAATTACTTTTATCAAGGATGGCTTGAAGTACACATATAAATTTAGTTGTACAAGAGAAAAGGTAATTGATGAACGTCTGGACATTTACTATTCTGCCAAGCCGACAATGGTTTTTAATAGGACAAATACGAACAATTACGAATTCAACAAAGACGCAAAACTCCTGAATGAGCTTAAAGATAGAAATTTGGAAAACAAGTTGTTTCTCGTTACATCGGCATCATGGAATTATGAAAAGACAAAGCCAGCCGTCGATTATTTGGTGAATACCATAATGGTTGCAATGGACATTGAAAGGCAGTGGAAGTCTAATCTGGATAAGATATATGCGAATAATGAAGTAGAGGCATACAAGGCGTTTTGCTTAAAGATACTCAATAATGCAGATATAAGCATTAGTGATTTTAGAATGGATTCACAGAATGTCATTGATGCAAGTGGTGGCTCTGAGTTTTTGAAAGAACTTATTAGGGTAATGTCCAAAAACGATTCGGATAAGGATACTCGTCTTGAAAATATAAATGTCTATGATTTCGTGACATTCCATGATATAAAGAACGGTGAAGCATCCGAAAGATATAGCTTGAATTTGGACGAAGAGTCTTTGGGCACAGTGCAGATGTTTAAGTATACTCCGTTGCTTTATTATGTGTTCAAGGAAGGGCGCGTGCTGTTTGTGGACGAATTGGATAAAAGTCTGCATCCATTGATGGTTGAGTATCTTGTAAAGTTGTTTCTCGATAAAGACATCAATAAAAACAATGCACAGCTAATTGCCAATACGCACGACACCAACTTGCTCGATTTGGATATATTCAGACGGGACGATATTTGGTTTACCGAAAGAGATTATAATACGGGTAAAACCGAATTGTATTCTTTAGCCGATTTCTCGCCAAGAAAATCCGAAAATATCGAAAAAGCTTATTTGCTTGGTAGGTTCGGTGCTATTCCTTATATTAAGGGGGCGTGATATGGCAAGAAAAGGGAAAGAAGAGTACAAAAGAAAGCGGAAGCCGCTGATTTATATTGTTTGTGAAGGGCAAAACCAAACAGAACGGAAATATTTTAATCACTTCAAGGATAGATATGCACCGTATAATTTGTTCGTAGAAAATGGTGGATCAACGGATATCCTCAATATGGCGAAAAAGGCCAATACCATATTTGCAGACAAACAGTTGGATGCTGCCCTTGGCGACAAAGTGTATTGTTTGGTAGACTTGGACTTAGACGATGACAAATACGATAAATACGTAAAGGCAAAGAAACTATATAAAAATATTGAGCTGATACCGTCTAATCCTTGTTTTGAAATATGGCTGATGTACTATTTTACGAAGAATCCGCGTGTTCTCGGGTCTTCGCAAAAAGTAAAGGATGAAATGGCTAAGTACATAGCTGGATATACAGAAAGTATGGATGTTGTAGCAGTTGCCAATTTGCTTGATAAACATTTGATAGCAATAAACAACGCTGAAGCGAAAAACACCAATTTTGATGAAGATATGAAGGAAGTCGATAAAAATCCTTATACCGAAGTGGCAACTGTTGTTGCTGAGCTGTTGAGTAGAAAAGGGTGAATTTTGGATACGTATCGAGAATAGCAATATCTAGAGATTGGTGTATGACAAATGAAAACTACTTATTTGGATGATGACAATCCAATCGCACGTCAGAGTTTCTATGAATTCTGCGGTGTTTGACGATTGGAAAATGTGGGTGGCAATATTTTTAGTGTTGGAAGTTTCGGGCTGTTATTCAAATTAGATACAAAAAGAATTCGTTCTTATCGAACCATGTTGTTTGAAAAGTGCCGAACGAAATTGCGAAATCGTGCCGATTGGAAAGTTAAAATATTGCCGATTGATTTTTGAAAAATCTGCCGATTACCGCACTGAAAAACTAGCCATAGACTGATATGTGGAGTGGGCAATTGTCACTAAAATAGAGTCCGATTTATTGAAAAATAGTAACTAAAAACTATTGTGGTTCGACGGTGTTTGCGTCCGTGCCACCATTCCGGGAACATAGTCGAACCTTTTACGGTTTGGCTATGTTTTTTTGTAAATTTAATTAAGAGGTCGCAAAGGAAGTTTATTTCTTTCACGACAGTTTTTTTTTGTTTCGATGTAATAGTTTTTGCCTTTGATTTTTGGTACAAGGGTGTTATGAAATAAATTGTTTTGGACAGTTACGATACACTGTAGTCCTGAATCGTGGTTTGCGCCACTTGTAAATAGTGTGCGTCGTACAAAAGCCGACGGCGAGCAATCA
>OGMF01002171.1_pt1 | contig 17268 bp, 17 predicted proteins | sample 1572921 | NCBI WGS metagenome assembly OGMF01 (sample SAMEA2581919, study PRJEB24529) | metagenome | biome: Human gut stool | place: China | collected 2011
ACGCTCGATGTTGCCCTTGTTCGCCATAAAAGTGGACATGGTGTGTTTCCTCCATATTGATCTATGAATGAAAGCTTGTGCTTTACATTTTTGTTGTCCCTTGGTAAAATCGGAACGAGTTTATTTATAGCATTTGGGCGCGAGAATGTCAACACCATTTTAATTTAGCGCAAGCAATGCTCGTAAATCCTCTCGTTTTCTTTGATTATCTCTCAATTTCTCAAATCGCAAAATTGAAATTCTTTTTTTCGCAAGGAGCTGTACCTATGCAGGAAATCTTGGGCCTCGTGCGCCGCTGCGTTACGGACTACGACATGATCCAGGAGGGCGAGACGGTCGCCGTCGGCGTCTCCGGCGGCAAGGACTCGCTCGTCACGCTCACCGCGCTCGCGCGCCTTTCCAAATTCTACCAGAAGCCGTTCAAGGTCGTGGCCATCACGGTCGAAACGGGTGTGCCGGGCATGAGCTTTGATGCCGTGGCCGACTATTGCGCGGCGCTCGGTGTCGAGTACATCCGCGTGAACGTGCCGATCTACGAGATCGTGTTTTTGGAGCGCAAGGAGAAAAATCCCTGCTCGCTGTGTGCCAAGCTCCGCCGCGGTGCGCTTTCGACCGCGATGAACGAGCACGGCATCAAAACGATCGCGCTCGGCCACCACTACGACGACGCGGTCGAAACACTTTTGATGAATCTTCTCTTTGAGGGCCGCATCGGCTGCTTCCAGCCCGTGACATACCTGAGCCGCTCGGACGTGACACAGATCCGCCCGCTGCTCTATGTGAAGGAGCAGCAGGTGCGCAATGTCGCGGCAAAGCTCGATCTTCCCATCGTGCACAATCCCTGCCCTGCCAACGGTGAAACGCGCCGTCAGGAGGTCAAAGAGCTCATCAAGTCGCTCTCCGAGCGCTACCCAGACCTCAAGCAGAAGCTCTTTGGCGCGATGCAGCGGTATCCGCTGTACGGCTGGGATACAAAAAATTCGGAAAAGTGACGTTGTCACTTTTCCGAGAATATTTCACTGCGCTTTGTGCCTCGGTTGGCCGCTGAAAGAGGCCAATTCGACACACGCTTCGCGCAAAGTGTTTTCTGCCACGCGCATGTCGCGGCAGAAAACGATTAAAATCTTTTCGTGCCTATGGGCACCTGGGCAGCCGTTAGCAGCTTTGCTGCTCTACGGATGCCGCGTACCCCTCGCGGGTAAAAACTCTACGAGGCTTTTGTCCTATGTACATTAAATAAACACCAGCCTCAGCAAGATCAGCAGCGCGAGGCCCGGCACGCCGAGGACGGCGATGACGAGAGCGTTGAAAAGATTCAGCCCCAGCGAAAGCTTGGCGAGCACGCCGAGCGCGCTTAGAATGCCGAGCAGCGCAAAGCCGAGCAGCGTGTTGACGAGCAGCTTGCCCGCGAGCTTCAACGGCGCGGCGAACAGCCTGAGCACCGCGAGCAGCGCAAACACGGCAAACAGGACAAGCAGTATTTTTTCCGTTATCCCCATTTTGCGACCCCCTCGCTGCACGTTTTGTACACGGCTTCGCCGCTGCGCTCCTTGATCTGGCGCAGCAGGTAGTCATAGCGTGAGAGCTCGGCGTTGATCTCATACACGCAGGCGTCGACGAGCTCCGGCGCGCAGACCGCGTTGAAGCGCGCGTACGCCTGCGACAGCGCGACACGCGTGTCGCTCAGCTCGCTGAACAAGTCCTGCATGGATGCATCGCGCGCGACGTCACAGCGCAGCAAATTGACCTTTCGCATGTTTTCGCCCTCCCATACCTCTGCAATGTCAGTGTATGGAAAGTGTGGACAAATATTCCTCTTTTCAAACAAGGAGCCAAGTATGGAGCATGAAGATTATATGCGCGAGGCGCTGTCTCTCGCGCGCGAGGCCGCACAGGAGGGCGAGGTGCCCGTCGGCTGTGTCATCGTCAAAGACGGCGAGATCATCGGCCGAGGCCGCAACCGGCGTGAGGAACTGCAGCGCACCTCCTCGCACGCAGAGATGGAAGCCATCGCACAGGCAAATGAACGTCTGCGCTCCTGGCGGCTCGACGGCTGCACGCTCTACGTGACGCTCGAGCCCTGCCCGATGTGCGCGGGCGCGATCGTCAACGCGCGCATCCCGCGCGTCTACTATGGCGCGCGCGACGAGGCGATGGGCGCCTGCGGCGGCGTGCTGAACCTCTTTATGGAGCGCTTTCCCTTCCGCCCCGCGCTTGTGGGCGGCATTCTGAAAGACGAATGCCGCGCCGTGCTGGCCGATTTTTTCCGCACGCTGCGTTCGTAAAGTGATTTCGCTTTCGTGCGTCATTTGACCGCCGGTCAGGAATTGCTACTGCGTCATTACTGCGTCCGAGATATAGACAGTTTGGCACAGTCTTGCACAGTCCCGTGCAAGCTGCAAACGACTGTGGCGCAAGGATTTTCCTTGATTTGCAAGGGTTTCCGGATTTTCTTTCTATTTAACACTTTTGTAACACTTTCCCTCGAACTTTGTTAACATGCGTCCTTTATCTTAATCCTTGCAAGAGACAATAGCTTCTTTTCATCCAATCTTCCATCTTATAAGAAAAGGGACGCCGTGAGGCGTCCTTTTTCGTTATATTCTGATGTAGGATGGCGTCACGGATCGAAGTCCGCCGCCGCGCCGATACCGAGCGCGATGCACGCGCCGCCGGCGTAGAAGAGGATCTCGGCAAGCGTCGGGCGCGCGGCCAAGGCCGCCGCGCAAAGGATGACGCTCATCGTGCTCGCGGGCATCAGCAGCCGCGGCGCGCCGCCGCGGAAAGCAAAGGCCGCAAATTCGAGCAGCAGCACCGTCAGCGCCGCGAGCGCCAGCGTTTCGACATAGTAATGACGCAGAATCGGGTCCGCCGCGTGCTCGCGGTAGAAGAGGATCAGCGCAAGCACCATCGCGCACACAGGCACGAGCAGCGCAACGCCTGGGAACTCCGCCTTGCGGCGCAGCGCGGTCGTAGCGTACAGCAGGCATGCCGCGCCGACTGCCAGAAAAACGGGCAGGATCATCGTAAGCGTCGTGCGGAGCGAGAACACCAACGAGCACACCGCCGAGCCGATCAGGGCAAAGCTGCCGAGCACCATCAGCAAGACCGCAAGCGTCGAGCGGTCAAAGGCGAAGTAGAGGTCCATGCTGCCGCACAGCTCGCGCTGAGCGGGATAGCGCCGCGCCATAATGACCGCGATGACCGCTGCGACGACGAACACCGCAGGCAGCACCATCGTGTTTAAGTCCATCGGGACGGGAAGTCCGTCCGCGTCAAAGCCGACTGCCAGCAGGCGGAGGCGTGCCAGCGCCGCTGCCGCAGAAAAAAGCACCAGCAAAAGCCAATGAAGAATTTTCACAAAACCGAACCCTTTCTTTTTCCGGAATACGGCGCGCACAGCGCCGGAAAACATCTATTTATTGATGATAGCACACTCATCCCCGTTTGTCCATGAATCATTTTGCGGACAAGTCGGTCATACACTGATAAAAACACTGTCACTTAAGCATCGCGGCCGTGGGCCGCAGGGAGGAACACGCCTTGAAACAGCTTCTTCGCATCACGATATTATTGATCGGCCTCATCTGGATCCTCGCCTGGGCGGCGGCAGGCCGCTTTGACGACACGCCGAACACACAGGACGGCTCGGAATCTCCCCTGCCGAGCGGTGAGATCGCCGCCCCCGGCGAGCGCGACAGCGCAAAAACGCTGCGCGTCCAAATTCAGGGCGAGGTCCAGGAGATGGACATGGGCACATACCTTCTCGGCGTGCTGCGCGCGGAAATGCCCGCCTCGTTTGAGGAGGAGGCGCTCAAGGCTCAGGCCATCGCCGCGCGCACCTACACGCTCTACCGCATCCGCGGCGGCGGCAGCGCGAATCACCCGAACGCCGACGCCTGCGACGACCACACCTGCTGCAAAGCGTACCTGAGCGCTGAGCAAGCCGCGTCGAACTGGGGCAGCATGGCCGTCTACTACGAGGAAAAACTCGCACGCGCCGTGAGCGAAACGGACGGCGAGGTCATTTTGTACGACGGCGCGCCCATCCTCGCCGTGTTCTTCTCGTCTGCCGACGGCAGCACGCAGGGCGCGGGCGACGTGTGGATGAACGATCTGCCGTATCTCCAAAAGGTCGATAGCCCCGAGACGGAAGAGCTCGTACCGAACTACTACTCGGTCGCAACGTTCACGGCAGCGGAATTCAAGTCTCTCATCCTCGCCGCCAAGCCGGACGCCGACCTTTCCGGCAGCCCCGAGGGATGGATCCGCGATATCGTGCGAAACGACTCAGACTATGTCGCCTCCGTCACGGTCGGCGGCGTCAAGCTGCGCGGCAATGACCTGCGCACGATTCTCTCGCTGCGCTCGCCGTCGTTCACCGTGGAATACAAGGACAATGCCTTTACCTTCCACGTCACAGGCTACGGCCACGGTGTCGGCATGAGCCAGTACGGCGCAAATATCCTCGCCAAGCAGGGCCTTTCCGCCGAGGAAATCGTGCAGCACTATTTTTCGAACACCACCGTCGGCTATTATGACGGCTGAGGCATCGCGGATATTGCAAAGCGGCGGAAAAATTGCTATAATATTAAGATAAAATACGCAAGGAGGCGGGAGAAATGAAGAGCAAGCGTTTTTTGTGTCTGCTGCTTGTATTGCTGATGGCCTTCTCCCTCACCCCCAGCGAAACGAGGGCCGAGACGACTGTCTATTTCACCGCCGTCAACGACCAGCTTTTGCCCGATCTGAGCGATGAGACGATGCCGTTCTGGTCGGGTGGGCGGCTGTATGTCCCCTCCACGGTCATCACCGGCACGGACTTGGGCCTTTTCTACTCCCGCAGCCGCGACAAGAGCACCGCCGTCGTCTACCGGCAGGGCAGCGCACTGACGTTCAACTTCGCCGCCGGCACCGTCGCTGACCAGAACGACCGCCAGTACAGCGGTCCTGCCATCGTGCGCAGCGACGTTGTGTTCCTGCCGCTCGACCTTTTGACGCAGTTTTTCTCGCTCGATTATAGCTACACGCGCGTGACCTATGGTTACCTGGTCCGCGTCAAAAGTGATACGGTCGTGCTTTCCGACGCGAAGTTCATCGACGCCGCGGCTATGTCCATGGAGCAGCGCTACAACGAATATATGAAGACGCACAGCGAGTCGAACGATCCCGGCAACACACCGGATCAGAACACCGACGGCGACCGCGACCTTGTCTGTCTCGCGCTGCGTGTGACGGACGAAGAGAGCGCAAACGCCCTGCTCGACACGCTCGCAAGCAACAACGCGACGGCGACGTTTCTCTTCTCGGAAGAGCAGCTTTCCTCGCTCGGCGATCTGCTGCGCCGTGTCGTCATCAGCGGCAACGCCGCCGCGCTGCGCATCGACGCTTCCGGCGGCAGCTCACGCACGGTCAGCGCGATCGAGCGCGCAAACAACGCGCTATGGGCCGCGTGCAACGAAAAAGCGCGGCTCGTCGCGCTCTACGGCGCGTCGGACAAGACGCTGCGCGCCGTGCGCGCCGCGGGCTACTGCCCCATTGACTTTGACCTGGATTACAGCGGCGGTCTTCCCACCGCGGCGCAGGCCGCCAGCAGCATCGCGCGTCAGGCCCGCTCCGGCGGGTGCATCGCCTATCTCGGCGCTGACACCGCCGTGCAGGCAGATTGGAGCACGCTGCTCTCTCGCCTCCGCTCGTCCTCGCGTCTCATCACGGCGCTCAACGAGCTCGCGGTCACAAAGGACGCGTGACGGTTTTACAAATTGTTCAGGAAACGCGCACAGTTTTGCGTATAATAAACAATAACACAGAAGAAAGACACACGCTTGTGTGAAGGAGGAAACCAGCATGGCACGCAATATTCTTGTCGTGGAGGACGACAATAATATTTCCAACCTCATTAAGATGTATCTCGACAAAGAGGGCTTTGACGTCCGCATCGCCGCCGACGGCGGCAAGGCCGTGGAGGAATTCAAGGAAAAAGAGCCCGACCTCGTGCTGCTCGACGTGATGCTCCCCGTGCTCGACGGCTGGGGCGTATGCGCCAAGATCCGCGAGACGTCTAAGTGCCCGATCATCATGCTCACCGCCAAGGGCGAGGTCAACGACCGCATCCACGGCCTTGAGATGGGCGCGGACGACTATGTTGTCAAGCCCTTTGAAATGAAGGAGCTGCTTGCGCGCATCAACGCCGTGCTGCGCCGCAGCGAGATCCCCGAGGACACGCACAAGCGCCTCACGTTCGACAAGCTCATCATCGACCTCGACTCCTACGAGCTCATCGTCGACGGCAAGAAGATCGACACGCCGCCCAAAGAGCTGGAGCTTCTCTATCACCTCGCCGCCACGCCGAACCGCGTTTACACGCGCAATCAGCTCCTTGACGAGGTGTGGGGCTTCGACTACTTCGGCGATTCGCGCACGGTGGACGTACACGTCAAGAGGCTCCGCGAAAAGGTCGAAAACGTCAGCGACCAGTGGGCGCTCAAGACCGTCTGGGGCGTCGGGTATAAATTCGAAGTGAAGTAATTCAGTATGCCGGAAGAAAACAAAGAGAAAACACAGAAAAAGCGCTGGACGCTCAAAAAGGTCAAGACCCGCTGCCGCACGATCTACTGGCAGAATTTCCTGCTCACAGCCAGCGTCGTCATGCTGACGCTGGCGCTGCTCGGCAGTGCATTCTTCGCGCTGACATATTCCTATGCCATCGACGAGCGCAGCGAGGAGATGCAGAGCAAGGCGAGCGTCGTTTCGCACATGGTCTCATCTTACATGGAAAGCGGCTCGCTCACAGGACTGCGCGAACTGGCTGATTTTGCCTCCAGCGTAACGGACGCGCAGTTTCTCATCTGCAACGCAGACGGGAACCTGCTGCTGACGACTGACCCCTCGCTCGCCAATCGCGTACTCACCGTGCCGAAGGATGTCTCCGAGGGAGCGATGAGCAGCGAACCATACGCGGTGCGCACCACGCTCGGCAGCATCTATGCGGATACACACTTTGTTGTCGGTGTGCCGATTGAATCCGGCGGCGCGACCGTCGGCTTTGTACTGGCTGTGACCGGCGCACGGGCGCTGACGACGATGTGGCGCACTTTCATCGGGCTTTTCTTTATGACGGCGGTGACGGTGCTGCTGCTCTCCTTCGTTGTGAGCGCGTGGGTCAGTATGCGCCAGTCGCACCCCATTCATGAGATGGCGGAAGCGACCCGCCGCTTTGCCGACGGCAACTTTGATGTGCGCATGCACAACTACGCCGGCGTGACGGAGATCACTGAGCTGGCCGACGCCTTCAACAACATGGCCGACTCCCTCCAGGAAACGGAGCGACAGCGCCGCGAGTTCATCGCCAACGTTTCCCACGAACTCAAGACCCCGATGACGACCATCGCCGGCTATACGGACGGCATTCTCGACGGCACGATCCCGCCCGAGCAGGAGAAGGAATATCTGCGCATCATTTCGGACGAATCGCGGCGCCTGTCCCGTCTTGTGCGCCGCATGCTTGAGGTCTCGCAGCTCCAGTCGCGCGATCTCAACCGCACGAAGGCGCCGTTCGACGTGTGCGAGAGCATGCGCCGCGTGCTCATCTCGATGGAAAAGAAGATCACCGACCGCGGGCTTGATGTGGACGCCGACATTCCCGACAGCGGCATCATGGTGCTCGGCGACAATGACCTCATCACGCAGGTCATCTACAATCTGCTGGAAAACGCGACCAAATTTGCCCGCAAAGGCTCCGCGCTCTACCTCGGTGTGACCACTTCAAACGGCAAAGCGCTTGTTTCCGTGCGCAACGAGGGCGACACCATTCCCGCCGAAGAGATCCCGCTGCTCTTTGAGCGCTTCCACAAGAGCGATAAGTCCCGCTCCGAGGATAAGGACGGCGTGGGGCTCGGGCTCTACGTGGTCAAAACCATTCTCGATCAGCATAAGGAGCACATCGCCGTCACGAGTGAAAACGGCTTGACCACCTTCACCTTTACCGTCACGCTGGCCGGTGGGCAGATCGCCCCCCAGTGAGTCCCCCGACAGGAGAAACAATCACTATGGATCAGGAAAAGCAGAATCTTCCTCAAAGCGGCAGCACCAATGAGCCGCAGGAGGTCGTGCTGCGCTACGAAGCGCGCATCACTCCCATCGTGGAGCGCTATGTGCAGCCCACGCCGCTGCCCGGACAGCCCAAAGCCGCCGCGCCGCGCAGAAAAAGAAAGGGCCTCAGGATCTTTCTTTTCTGCATGCTCGGTCTGCTCCTCATCAGCGGCGGCATCACGGCCCTGTGCCTCAGCGGTGTGTTCGACAGCCACGACTCCTATTTTGACGATCATTTCGAGCATCGCAATGACGCCGAATCCTATGACAATTCAAACCACGGCGAAACGACCATCAAACGCCTGCCCAACACCGACAAGGTCAAGCTCCGCTACAGCGAAACGCACGGCGAGGCGCTGAGTATTCAGGAGGTCTATCAGAAGGTCAATCCATCCACCGTCACGGTGTTTGCCTCCATGAACGACGGCAGCGCCATGGTCGGCACGGGCGTCATTTTCACGTCCGACGGTTATATCCTCACAAACGCGCACGTCATCGCGGGCGGCGCTGAGTGTTATGTCGTACTCGACACAGGCAAGAACTACCGCGCCAGCCTTCTGGGACTGGACGAAGAAAAGGATCTGGCCGTCATCAAGATCGCCGCCAAAGACCTCCCCGCCGCGGAGTTCGGCGATTCCGATGCGCTGACCGTCGGGGACACGGTGTATGCCATCGGCAACCCGCTCGGCGTGGAGCTGCGCGGCACGCTGACCGACGGCATCGTTTCGGCCATCAACCGCGACGTATATGTTGACGGCGTCACAATGACGCTCATCCAGACGAATGCCGCACTCAACAGCGGCAACTCCGGCGGCCCACTCATCAACGTATACGGACAGGTCGTCGGCATCAACACGATGAAGATGGGCTCCTCCTCCACCGTAAGCGTAGAGGGACTCGGCTTCGCCATTCCCATCGCGTCGACCGCTTACATGATCAATGATCTCATCGCCTACGGCGAGATCCACGGCGAGGGGATGATCGGCGTCTCGGTGCAGATCGCACCCGTCACGCTCGACAGCGGCGAGACTGCGCTGCTCGTCATGGAAGTCACGCCCGGCGGCCCCGGCGACGAAGCCGACATTCAAAAGGGCGATCTCATTTTGAAGGCAGACGGCGAGGTGCTGACCAAATCCACCGACCTTCTCCGTGTCCGCCGCCGCCACGAAGCGGGCGAAACGCTCAGCCTTCTGGTCGAGCGCGACGGCAGACGCTTCACCGCGGACATTGTTCTGCGGGAAAGCACATCGTAAGTCTTGCAAAGGAGCTGTCATGAAAAAGAAACAGGGCTATGCGCTCGGTTCGCTGCTGCTCGGCGCCGCCTCCTGGCTGTGCCTGCTGGGTCTGCGGCGAATCGAAAAGCGCATGAAAAAGAAACAGGAAAAATAAGAAGAACCACACCGCGGGATGTCCCGCGGTGTGGTTCTTCTTCGTTTCGTTGTGGGCACGATCCGAAAGGCTCTCCCTTATGCTTTTCGGATCTTACGTTGCAAACGGATGCGGTCGGCGATCATGGCAATGAACTCTGAGTTGGTCGGCTTTCCTTTTGTGTTGGAAACCGTATACCCGAAATAGTGCTGGAGCGTTTCAAGGTCTCCGCGATCCCATGCGACTTCGATCGCATGGCGCACGGCGCGTTCCACGCGCGAAGGTGTGGTGCTGTAACGGCGCGCGACCTCCGGATAGAGCACCTTCGTCACCGCATTGATCACGTCCATGTCCTGCACCGCAATGACGATCGCCTCGCGCACATACTGGTAACCCTTGATGTGCGCAGGTACGCCGACCTCGTGGATCACCGCCGTGACCTCGCGTTCAAGTGACTGGGATTCGCTCTCGCTCTCTTCCCCTTCGTTCATCGCGCGGCGCATCTGCTCCAACAGCGAAGCCGTTTCACAGGGCTTTGGCATGAAGAAGGACACGCCGCGGCTCATTGCCTGCGCAACAATCTGGTCGCGATAGAGCGCCGAGACAATCAGGCTCTTCACCTGCACCTTCGCCTTTTCCAGCTGCTCGAGCACGCCGAAGCCGTCCAGTCCCGGCAGCAGCAGATCCATGACAAGGAGCTGCGGTTTCTTCTCCTGCACAAGCTGAGCGGCCGCCAATCCGTCGGCCGCGCTTCCCACTACGTCGAATCCCTCCGCGTTTTCCAATGTCTGCTGCAGTGCCGTGCGAAACTCCTCGTTCGCATCTGCCAATACGACTGTAATCCTGTTCTCCATGTCATCCCGTCCTTTTTACACAAGTTTAGATTGCCGGCCAAGCCGGTCGGCTAAACAGCAAAATATGACGTCTTCATTCTGCCATGGCATAAAGTTAACATATTCGGACAGCGTTTTCAAGCAGTTTTTGTCGAAAATAACTATCTTTTTTGCATTTTTCCATCTAAAATCAGCTATTTTCACACTTCCTTAACAGAATGGTCTCTCTACCGGAGCGGTGGGTTATGCCGTCTGCAATCCGGCGGCAGCAAGCATATTTTCAATAAAAATGCCATAACCTCTTGTCGGGTCGTCCAACAAAACATGGGTCACTGCGCCGACGATCTTCCCGTCTTTTAAAACAACACTCCCACTCATTCCCGGTACTATGCCGCCGGTCTGCGCAAGCAGCGCCTCATCCGTCACGTGCAGCAAAAAGTTGCGCGTGCTGCCGGAGGACGAGTAGATCTTTTCGATCTCAATGTCGTATGCGCGTGTTTCTTTGCCCTCCACGGTTGCAAGGATCTGCGCTTTTCCGGTTTTTCGCTCGCTTTTTCCGGCAATGGGCAGCGCCTGCGTGCGAAGCTTCTCCGCGTCCTCGGCGGAAAGCTTTCCAAAAATGCCGCTCTCGGTATTGGCAAAAAGCGTACCGCTGTCACGCGTCAGGTCAAAATCGCCCTTGAGTTCTCCCGGCGCGGCGCGCTCGCCTCGTTTCACCGCCTTGACCGATGCGTCCATGATACTGCCGTGGTCAAGCGGCAGGAGCTTTCCCGTATCCGCATCTGTCACGCCGTGTCCCAGTGCGCCGAAAATGCCGCTCTCCGGGTCGTAAAAGGTCATCGTGCCGATGCCCGCCATGCTGTCGCGCACCCATGCGCCGAGGCGGTAATCACCGCTTTCGTCCTTCTCCGGCGCTGCGCGCAGCTCCAGCGTGCGGCTGCCGCGCTTGACGGTCAAAGCCGCAGCGTCCGCGCCGTTTTCTGCCAGAAGCTGACGAAATTCTTCGATCGTATCAAGCTCCTGTCCACCGACAGCGGTGATCACGTCGCCCTCTTTCAGCCCGCAAGCCTTTGCAGGGCTTTCTCCATCGGAAAGGCCGACGACGAGCACGCCGTCAGAAAAGAGCTTCACGCCGATGGGCTGTCCCACAGGGACCAACTCATGCACCGGCTCCGCTGCGGCCCGCGCGGGAACGGCGGTGATGACCGCCGCGGCAAAAAATCCCAGCAAAAGCGCGGCGCATCTTCCTGTGCGATGCGTTCCATTCATTCTCTCACCCCTTTTGAAATCTCGCAAAGCGTGGCCGCGCCGTGCGCGCCCGGCGCCGCTCAACGCCTTGCTTTGCCGGTCATTTTTTCTTTTTTTCGACCGGCGCATTTACTTTCTGCGCTTCGGGCAAAATTAAAAGGTGCAAAATTTTGATGCGTTGGCACCGGCATCTGAAAAAAGCACAGCATTGGGGGGCAAAAAAATTCCGCAGACCAAAGTCTGCGGAATTCTGGAAAATCTTTCTCAGCGCTGATTGAAAATTTTGAAAATATCGTCGAACGGGTCGGGCTCGTCCTCGTGCTTGGCTTCCTCCTCGGCCTTATCCTTGTCAAAGTCGAGCGGAGCAAGGCCGCCCTCGGGCACGCTCGCGGCAGGCACAGCCTTCTCCTTGTTGAAGTCGATCGCGCCGGGCGCCTTGTCGAAGCCCGTGGCAATGACGGTGACGCGGATCTCGTCATCAAGCGTCTCGTCGAACGTCGCGCCGAAGATGGTGAGCGCATCGGGATGCACGGCCTCCTGCACGAGGGACGCCGCCTGCTCGACCTCGTCGAGACCGATGTCCATCGAGCCGGTGACGTTGATGAGCACGCCGTGCGCGCCGTTGATGGAGGTCTCCAGCAGCGGGGAGGAGATCGCCATGCGCGCAGCTTCCTCGGCCTTGTTCTTGCCTGCGGCGCGGCCGACGCCCATGTGGGCAAGGCCCGCGTCCTTCATGATGGCGGTCACGTCGGCAAAGTCGAGGTTGATGAAGCCCGTGTCGCGGATGAGGTCAGAAATGCTCTGCACCGCCTGACGCAGCACATCGTCCGCGATCTCGAAGGCGTTGGCAAAGGTGATCTTCTGGTCGGTCGCATGCTTGAGCCGCTCGTTTGGAATGATAACGAGCGAGTCGACCTTGGTCTTGAGTTCATTGATGCCCGCTTCCGCCTGCGTCATGCGGCGGCGGCCTTCAAAACCGAAGGGCTTCGTCACGACGCCGACGGTCAGGATGCCCGCCTCGCGCGCGATCTCGGCAACAATGGGCGCGCCGCCCGTGCCGGTGCCGCCGCCCATGCCGGCGGTGATGAAGACCATATCCGTGTCCTCCAGCGCCTTGGCAATCTGGTTGCGGCTCTCTTCGGCGCTCTTGCGGCCGACCTCAGGATCAGAGCCTGCGCCCTGACCGTGCGTCAGCTTCTCGCCGATCTGGATCTTATCGGTAGCGGCGGAAACATTGAGCGCCTGCTTATCTGTGTTGACTGCGACAAAATCCACGCCGCGCGCACCGGTGCGCACCATGCGGTTAACAACGTTGTTGCCGCCGCCGCCAACGCCGATGACCTTGATCTTCACTACGTTCTCGGGGCCGGTTTCCAATCCGAATGCCATGTCGGTTCCTCCTGCAATCTGTTGTATGGGCAAAGCGCCTGACGATGCAAGCGCTATAATATCAGGTATTTGTTATCTTCATCATTGTATTACGGTTTTCCCGCGGGGTCAATAGCAATCGCCCATTTCGGAAAAACTTTTTTACGTCAACCTATGCTTTCTCACTCCGGGATAAAGCTGGCCTTACCCTCCATCATCAGATTGATGATCCCCGTCTGGTTATCCTCGAGTTCACCCACCACTGTGCGCACATTTTCGAGCTTGTAGGCAATGTCCGCATCCCACGGCATCTTGACGGTAAATCGTCCAAGATAGGTAAAGGTAATTGCCGTGCCGTCGCTCAAATCGACCTCGCCGATCATGGAAAGAAGCTGCTTATCCTCCGCCGTGCGCAGCAGCACAAGGAGCCGCTCGAATTTGTACGAATCTTCTTCCGCAAACATCGCCTGCGCACCGACCTCCGGCGCGACAAGCGCGCAGCCTGTCACGCGCGCGCAGCCCTCGGGGATCTGCGCGGTGCGCTCAAGGAGCTTTCCCTCGTCGCTCATCAGCCACGTGCCGCCATTCTCTGTCAGCGCAGCAGACGCCGCGCACTCCGTTACCGTCAAGATGAGCGCATCAGGATATTTGCGGTTGATGCTGATGGTCTCCACATAAGGGAGCGCATCGAAAATAGCCTGTTTGACCTTATATTTGTTCAGCAGCACAAGGTTCTGTTCCTTCTGCACGCCGGCCGCCTCAATGAGCTGCTCCTTCGTATAGCGCTCGTTGCCTTCCACCACGATCAGGTCGATGCGGAAGAACATCGTCAGCGCGCCGAGAAATGCAGCGATCACGACTGCCAGGCACAAAAGTCTCAGCGGGAAAGGTGCTCTTCCCCGCCTGCGCCGCCTGTTTCTTCGCTTTGACGCCATAGTTTTCCTGCCTTTTTTCTTCGTTTGCTTATGTACCCGTCTCCCGCCGCACATGCGCGCCCAGCACGCCAAGGTCGCGCTCGATGCTCTCATAGCCGCGGTCGATGTGCTCGATGCGCGAAATGCGCGTGAGTCCGTCGGCCTGCAGGCCCGCAATCACAAGCGCCGCGCCCGCGCGAAGGTCGGTGCACTTGACGCGCGCACCGTGCAGGTGCTCGCGTCCTGTGACGACTGCCACGCGCCCCGCGACGCGCACCTCCGCGCCCATGCGCGCCAGCTCGTCGACATGGCGGTAACGGTTTTCAAAAATATTCTCTACAAAAACGGTGCTGCCCGCGCTTTTCAAAAGCGCCGCCATCAGCACCGGCTGCGCGTCCGTCGGAAAGCCCGGATAGGGCGCCGTGCGCACAGGGCGGATGGATCTGAGACTGCCATCACTTTGGAGGAAAACATCGTCCTCCCCGCTTTTGACCGTGCAGCCCGCCTCGCTCAGCGCGCCGGACACAGTCGAAAGCGGCCGCGGGTCGACACCGCGAAGGCGCACCTCTCCCCCACAGCAGGCCGCGGCGCAGAGATACGTCGCGCCCACGATGCGGTCGGCGATGATGCGGTATTTCCCGCCGTGCAGCGCGCGCTTTCCCTCGACTGTGATGATCGAGCCTCCCGCGCCGCGGACGTTGCCGCCCATCGCGTTGATAAAGTTCTGTAAATCGACGATCTCCGGCTCGCGCGCGGCGTTGTAGATCGTCGTCACGCCGTCTGCGCCGCAGGCGCAGAGGAGCGCGTTTTCCGTCGCGCCCACGCTCGGCATGGGTAAGTACACATCGCTCCCGAGAAGCGTTCCGCCGCGGCATTTGAGCTCGCCGCCCGTCTCCCTGATCTCTGCCCCCAAGGCGCTCAGGGCGCTTAAGTGCAGGTCAATGGGACGCGGCCCCAGCTCGCAGCCGCCGGGATAACAGATCGTCGCTTCCTTGCAGCGCGCCAGAATCGCGCCGAGAAAGATGACCGACGAGCGCATCTCTCGCATCAGTGCGTCGGGCACGACCGCGCGGTCCATGCGCGCTGTGTCGACCACGAGCGCACTGTCCTCCCAGTGCGTGCAGCAGCCCAAGTGCCGCAGAATGGCAATGGACGCATCCACGTCCCGCAGCTTCGGACAATTTTCGATCACGCAGGTGTCCGCACACAAAAGCGTCGCCGCCAAAATCGGCAGCACACTGTTTTTTGAGCCTTGTATCGTGAGTTCTCCGTACAGGCGCTCCCCGCCCTCTACCAACAGCTCACACATCATGTTCCCTCCCGCAAGCACATTACTTTTCCATCGTATGGCTTTTGCGGGAAATGGGTGACTGCCGGCTTTCGCAGGGCAATAGTTAGGCATTTTCAGTATAGCCATTTTGCCGCGGCGCGTCAACTTCTTTTTGCCTTGCTTTCCCGCCCGCTTTGTGGCAAAATGAGACTATTATATTTCTCCCCGAAAGGAGTTTTTCGATGAAAAAACCGCTGAAAGTCGCGCTCTATATTCTGTTGGCGCTCGTTCTGATCGTGTTGGCCTACGTCATCTATGTCTTCGCCGCCTACTACCGTGTGGAGGATATGCAGAAGCTTGGCGTTGCGCACTGCGACGCCGCATCTGCCGCACCGATGGAGGGCGCGCCGCAGACCGGCGTCACCTATCGCGTTTCGTCGGCCAACGTGGGCTTCGGCGCGTACAGCGCCGATTACAGCTTCTTCATGGACGGCGGCAAGGAGAGCCGCGCCCGCAGCAGGCAGGCCGTCGACGAGAATATGCGCGGCGAAGTCTCGCTCGTCAAGGACCTTTCGCCCGACTTTGCGCTCTTTCAGGAGGTCGATATCTATGGCACGCGCAGCTGGCACATCGGAGAGGACGCTTATCTCGACGATGTGATGGGGAACAGCGAATTTAACAAGGTATTCGCGCAGAATTACGACAGCCCGTACCTCTTCTATCCTCTTATTAACCCCCACGGCGCGAACCAGTCCGGTATCCTGACGCTCTCGCGCCATCCGATCTCGTCCGCCGTGCGCCGTTCGCTGCCGATCGAGACGGGCATCATGAAGTTCGTCGACCTGGACCGCTGCTACTCCGTCAGCCGCATCCCGATGGAAAACGGCAGGGAGCTGGTGCTCTATAACCTCCACCTTTCGGCCTACACGTCCGACGGCACGATCGCGACCGAGCAGCTTGAAATGCTCTGCGCCGATATGCTGGCGGAATATGAAAACGGCAACTACTGCGTCGCGGGCGGCGACTTCAACAAGGACCTGCTTGGCGCCTCCGGCGAGATCTTCGGCGTTGCCGGCGGCGAGAACGACACATGGGCGCAGCCCATCCCCGAGGGGACCATCCCCGACGGGCTCTCCCTCGTCGCGCCCTTTGACCCCGCGCACCCCGTCGCCTCCTGCCGCACGGCCAACGAGCCCTACAACGAGGAAACGACCTTCCGCGTGACGGTCGACGGTTTCCTCGTGTCCGATAACGTCGAGGCTGTCTCTGCCGCTGTCGTCGACGCAGGCTATCGCTACTCGGACCACAATCCCGTCTATATGGACTTCCTCCTGAAGGCGGAATAAATCCCCAGCCAAGCAAAAAGGAAGCGAGCCGAGGCTTGCTTCCTTTTTTTGATGCTCTTTTTATTTCACCAGCGCCATGACGGTATGGTAGATGCGCTCGGTCGCGTCGCGGATGCCGAGCTGCGCCATGCTGTCCGCCATCCGCACCATGCGTGCATCATCCCTGAGCAGGCCCGCGGCGGCGGCGAAAAGCTTCTTGCCGTCCAAGCCCTCCTCCGCCAGCACGAGCGCCGCGCCGTGGTCGCCCAGCAGCGCCGCATTCTTCTCCTGATGATGATTCGTCACATTGGGCGAGGGCACCAAAATCGCCGGAACGCCAAGCGCCGTCAGCTCACTGAGCGTGGACGCCCCCGCGCGGCAGATGACGAGGTCCGCCGCGCGCATGACGGCCGCCATGTCGTAGATATACTCGCGCACCTGGAGCGCGGGATGGGCGGAAAGGTCCACACTGTCGTCGCTGAGCCATTGCTGCATGGAGCTCCAGCAGATCTCGCCGACGCCGTGGATGTGGTGAAACGGCTCCTTCGCGCTCTCCAGCGCGAGAAACTCCGCCATCGCGCGATTCATCGCGTTTGAGCCAAGGCTGCCCCAGAACGAGACGATGAGCTTGCGTCCGTCGTTCACGCCGAGCTTCTCCTTCGCCTGCTGCTTTGTCAGCGCGAAGAAGTCTCCGCGCACGGGTGTGCCGGTCACGACCACCTTCTCTGGGTGCCTGTAGTGCGCGCGGCAGTCCTCAAAGCCGACCATAATGCGGTCGCAGTGCGGCTCGAGCTGCCGCGTCGTCAGCCCCGGCACGATGTTCGACTCGTGCACCGCCGTCGGGATGCCCG
>OGMF01002172.1_pt1 | contig 17255 bp, 12 predicted proteins | sample 1572921 | NCBI WGS metagenome assembly OGMF01 (sample SAMEA2581919, study PRJEB24529) | metagenome | biome: Human gut stool | place: China | collected 2011
GCTCGATCTCGTTCGAATCCGGCCACGATGAAATTTTCATCGGCCGCTCGATGGCGCAGGCCAAGCCGTATTCCGAGCGGGTCGCCGCACAGATCGACGAGGAGGTCAAGTCCATCGTCGACGCAGCCTACGAGCGCTGCGAGGACATCCTCTCGCGCGATCAGAAGCACCTCATCGCCGTGGCGGAATTCCTGCTTGCGCACGAGACGATGAGCGCTGAGGAATTCGAGGCCGTCTTCACCGACGAAGCCGTCGGCCATGACAAAATCTAATCCTGTTATGAATAAAATATCTCACCAGCAAGCCGCTGGCGAGATATTTTTTCACATTTTCGCAAGAATTCCTGCATTTTCAGTGCTTTTCCCCTTGCCAATTCGGTTTCTTCTGCTATAATGGGGCATTAGTCATTCCATTTACATGAAAGAAAAGAGAGAATCGAACATGAAAAAAAGCAGTAGTTTCAGCGGTTCGCTCGGCTTTGTGCTGGCTGCGGCGGGCAGCGCGGTGGGCGTCGGCAATATCTGGCGCTTCCCCTATCTCTGTGCCAAGGACGGCGGCGGACTGTTCCTGCTCGTCTATCTGGTGCTGGTGCTGACATTCGGCTTCACCCTGCTGACGACTGACGTAGCCATTGGCCGCCGCACGAAGCAGAACGCCCTCAATGCCTTTGCAACGCTCAACAAGAAGTGGAAGTTTTTGGGTTACCTCACCTTCCTCGTCCCCACGCTCATCATGACGTATTACTCCGTCATCGGCGGCTGGATCACGAAGTATTTTACCCTCTACCTCGTCTCAAGCGGCGATGCCGCCGCGCAGGACGGGTTCTTCACCTCGTTCATCACCTCCCCCGTCTCGCCCATCGTCTTCATGCTGATCTTTTTGGCGCTGACGGCGTGGGTCGTGTACTGCGGCGTGGAAAAGGGCATTGAAAAATACTCCCGCTACATCATGCCGGGTCTGCTCCTTCTCATCATCGGCATCGCCATCTTCTCGCTCACGCTCTCTTACACCGACGAGAGCGGCATGACGCGCACGGGTATCGAAGGATTGCTCGTCTACATTAAGCCCGACTTCACGGGCCTGACCGTCCAGCGCTTTTTGAACATCGCGCTCGACGCGATGAGTCAGCTCTTCTTCTCGCTCAGTGTCAGCATGGGCATCATGATCACCTACGGCAGCTACGTCAAGGACGACGTCGACCTCAACAAGGCCAACAACCAGATCGAAATTTTCGACACGGGCGTCGCGTTCCTCGCGGGCCTCATGATCATCCCCGCCGTCTATGTCTTCCTCGGCACCGACGGCATGGCCAGCGGCCCGAGCCTGACGTTCATCAGCCTGCCGAAGGTCTTCGCCGCGATGGGCGGCGTGGGCCGCATCATCGGCGCGGTGTTCTTCCTCGCGCTCGGCTTTGCCGCGCTGACAAGCTGCGTGTCCGTCATGGAGACGCTTGTCGCCAACTGCATGGAGATTTTCCACAAGTCGCGCAAGGAGATGTGCGCCGCCGTGGGCGTCTACTCGCTCGTCACCGCCGTGCTCATCTGCCTTGGCTACAACGCGCTCTACTTCGAGCTCCCGCTGCCCAACGGCTCGACCGCGCAGCTGCTCGACGTGATGGACTACATCAGCAACAGCTTCCTGATGCCGTTTATCAGCCTGCTCACGAGCATTTTGGTCGGCTGGGTCGTGGGTCCGAAATGGATCATTGCCGAGGTCGAGAAAAACGGCGAGCACTTCGGCCGCGCCAAGCTCTACAGCGTGATGATGAAGTATGTCGTGCCCGTTGTCATGCTCATTCTGTTTTTGACCTCCACGGGGCTCGGCAGCCTGATCTTCGGCGGCAGGTAAGAAATTTTGGCAAAAAAGGGAACGCTTGCGCGTTCCCTTTTCTTTTGCTCTCCCGCCTTTTTCTCCGTTCAACGTGCGCAAAATATATTTTTCCGCCGCGTGGTTTTTTGTCAAAAGCGCAAATTTCTTTTTCCCTGCTTGACAAAGCGGGGGCGGGCGATTATAGTAGCATCATTCAATCTCATAGTTCACAAATACCATGACGGGGAAAAATTCGTCCTACAGACGCTTCAGAGAGTTGCCGGTCGCTGCGAGGCAATGCAGAGCGGGATGATGTCACTGGCCCCTGAGTAGCTCCGCTGAGACGATTTTCGTTTAGGCGCAGCCGGATCTCCTCACCGTTACCAACGAGGCGCATTCGCTTGATTTTAAGCCGATGCAGAAAGCGGGCATATTTTATGCCAACAAGAGTGGTACCGCGGAAGTTTTGAGCTTTCGTCTCTTCAAGGGAAGAGACGGAGGCTTTTTTTGTTGCTATGCGAGAGAAAAAAGAGCAGGAGGAACACACCATGAAACGCATTAAAATTTTTGACACGACCTTACGAGACGGCGAGCAGTCCCCCGGCTGCAGCATGAATCTGACGGAAAAGATCGAAATGGCCCGCCAACTTGAAAAGCTGGGCGTCGACGTGATCGAGGCGGGCTTCGCCATCGCGTCTCCGATGGACCACAAGAGCGTGCAGGCCATCGCCGCCGCGGTGACAAACTGCACGGTCGCCTCGCTCGCGCGCTGCGCCAAGGGCGATATCGACGCGGCGTGGGACGCCGTGAAGGAGGCCAACCACCCCCGCATCCACGTCTTCCTTGCGACGAGCGACATCCACATGGAGTACAAGCTCAAGATGACGCGCGAGCAGGTCATCGACCGCATCCGCGAGATGGTCGCCTACGCCAAGAGCTATTGCGATGACATCGAGTTTTCCGCCGAGGACGCCTCCCGCTCCGACTGGGCATTTCTGGCCCATTGCTACTCCACTGCCGTCGCCGCGGGCGCGACGACGCTGAATGTGCCCGACACCGTCGGCTACTCCACGCCGCAGGAGATGTATGACCTCATCACCTACCTGCGTGAAAACATCGAGGGCGTCGAGCATGTTGACATCTCCGTCCACTGTCACAACGACCTCGGCATGGCGGTGGCCAATTCGCTCGAATGCGTCCGCGCGGGCGCGACGCAGGTCGAATGCACGGTCAACGGCATCGGCGAGCGCGCGGGCAACGCGAGCCTTGAGGAGATCGTCATGGCGCTGCGCACGAGAAAGGACTTCTACGACGCCGAGACCGGCGTGAACACCAAGCAGATCTACCGCTCGAGCAAGCTGCTGAGCAACATCACGGGCGTGCCCATCCCGCCGAGCAAGGCCATCGTCGGCGCAAACGCCTTCGCGCACGAGTCGGGCATCCATCAGCACGGCGTCATTGCCAATGCAAGAACGTACGAGATCATGAACTCCACCGACGTCGGCATCCCGCAGAACACGATGGTGCTCGGCAAGCACTCCGGCAAGCACGCGCTGCGTGAAAAGCTCGAATCCATGGGCTACGAATTGAGCGACGAGGAGCTTGAAAGCGTGTTCACCCGCTTCAAGGATCTCGCCGACAAGAAAAAGAACATCACGAGCAGCGACATTGAGGCGCTCGTGCTCCACCGTCAGGCCGCGGTGCAGGGCAGCTGCCAGCTCGTGAGTCATGTGGTCAACACGGGCCACGGCGTGCCGAACATCTCGTGCATCAAGCTCCAGCACGGCGACGAGCAGATCGAAGACGTCGCCATCGGCACAGGCCCGCTGGACGCCTCGTTCAAGGCTATCAACCGCATGCTCCAAATGGACGTGAAGCTCGAGAGCTTCAGCCTGAACGCCGTCACGGACGGCGAGGACGCCATCGGCGAGGCCGTGGTCAAGGTCTCCGGCCCCGACGGGCGGTCGTACACCGGCTCGGGTCTCTCGACCGATATCATCGAATCGTCGATCCGCGCCTACGTCAACGGCATCAACAAGATCATGGAATCCGGCAACTGAAAGGAGAAACGCGACATGGGCATGACAATGACGCAGAAAATTCTCGCCAAGCACGCAGGACTTGAGAGCGTGCGCGCGGGCCAGCTCATCCAGGCAAAGCTCGACCTCGTCCTCGGCAACGACATCACGACCCCCGTGGCCATCAACGAGTTTGAGTCCGCGGGCTTTGAAAAGGTCTTCGACAAGAGCCGCATTGCGATGGTGATGGATCACTTCGCACCGAACAAGGACATCAAGTCCGCCACGCAGTGCAAGCAGTGCCGCACCTTTGCCCGCCGCTTCGACATCGACCACTTCTACGATGTCGGCACGATGGGCATCGAGCACGCGCTGCTGCCCGAGCAGGGGCTTGTCGCCCCGGGCGAGGCCGTCATCGGCGCGGACTCGCACACCTGCACCTACGGCGCGCTCGGCGCGTTCTCCACCGGCGTCGGCTCGACCGACATGGGTGCGGCCATGGCCGCGGGCGAGACGTGGTTCAAGGTCCCGTCCGCCATCAAGGTGAATCTCACCGGCAAGCTCCGCCCGTTCGTCTCCGGCAAGGACGTCATCCTGACGCTCATCGGCATGATCGGCGTGGACGGCGCACGCTACCAGTCCATCGAATTTTCCGGCGAGGGCGTCAAGAACCTCACGATTTACGACCGCCTGACGATCTGCAACATGGCCATCGAGGCGGGCGGCAAAAACGGCATCTTCCCCGTCGACGACGTGACGCGCGCCTATGTTGAGGGCCGCGTGGACCGCCCCTGGACAGCGTTCGAGGCCGACCCCGATGCAGAATACGAGCGCGTCATCGACATCGACCTTGGCAAGGTCGACTGCACGGTCGCCTGGCCGCACCTGCCCGAAAACGCGCACAGCGCGCGCGAGGGCAGCGACATCGCCATCGACCAGATCGTCATCGGCTCGTGCACGAACGGCCAGCTCCCTGACATGGCCGCCGCCGCCGCGATCTTAAAGGGGCATCATCTGGCCCCGAACGTCCGCGGCATCATCATCCCCGCCACGCAGGAAGTTTACCGCGCCTGCATGCACGAGGGCTACACCGATATTTTCCTCGACGCGGGCTGCATCGTCTCCACGCCCACATGCGGGCCGTGCCTCGGCGGCTATATGGGCATCCTCGCCGCCGGCGAGCGCTGCGTTTCCACCACCAACCGCAACTTTGTCGGCCGCATGGGCCACGTCGACAGCGAGGTCTACCTCGCCTCTCCGGCTGTCGCCGCGGCGTCTGGTATTACCGGCCACATTTCTCATCCGGAGGAGGTCATGAACAAATGAATGCACACGGCATTGTCCATAAGTATGGGGATCACGTCGATACGGACGTCATCATCCCCGCGCGCTATCTGAACACCCAGAGCCACAAGGAGCTCGCCTCCCACTGCATGGAGGACATCGACAAGGACTTCATCCACCGCGTCAAAGACGGCGACATCATGGTCGCGGGCGTAAACTTCGGCTGCGGCTCGTCGCGCGAGCACGCGCCCGTCGCCATCAAGGCGAGCGGCATCTCCTGCGTCATCGCGGCGAATTTCGCCCGCATCTTCTACCGCAACGCTATCAACATCGGCCTCGCCATTTTGGAGTGTCCCGCCGCGAGCGCGGAGATCGAAAACGGCGACGAGGTAACGGTCGACTTCGACACCGGCGTCATCACAGACGTGACAAAGGGCACGACGTATCAGGCCGAGCCCTTCCCGCCGTTTATCAAGGACATGATCGCGCGCGGCGGCCTGATGGCCTCGCTCAAGGCAAAGGAGGCGGCGAAATGAACAAGGCCATTGCCATCATCAAGGGCGACGGCATCGGCCCCGAGATCGTCACCGAGGCCATGGGCATTTTAGACGCCGTGGCCGCGAAGTTTGGCCACACCTTCACCTACGTCGACGCGCCGATGGGCGGCAACGCCATCGATAAATTCGGCGTGCCGCTGCCGGATTCGAGTTTAGCGACCTGCCGCGGCGCGGACAGCGTGCTGCTCGGTGCGGTCGGCGGCCCGAAGTGGGACAATCAGCCCGCCGCCAACCGTCCCGAGCGTGGCCTTCTCAAGCTGCGCGAGGGCATGGGTCTCTATACAAATGTGCGCCCCGCCAAGATGTTCTCCGAGTTCTCCGCCGCCTGCCCGCTGCGCGCCGACATCGCGGAAGGCGGCATCGACTTCGTCGTCGTGCGCGAGCTCATCGGCGGCGTGTACTTCGGCGAGCACCGCACGGAAGAGGCGAACGGCGAGCAGAAGGCCACCGACATCATGGCCTACTCCGAGCACGAGATCAAGCGTGTCGCGCGCGTCGCGTTCGAGACCGCGCGCAAGCGCCGCAAGCGCGTCACCTCCATCGACAAGGCCAACGTGCTCGACACCTCGCGTCTCTGGCGCAAGACGGTCACAGAGGTCGCGAAGGACTACCCAGATGTCGAGCTTCGCCACATGTATGTCGACAACGCGGCGATGCAGCTCGTGCGTGACCCGAGCCAGTTCGACGTCATCGTGACCGAAAATCTCTTTGGCGACATCCTCTCCGACGAGGCGAGCCAGATCACGGGCTCGATCGGCATGATCCCGTCCTCCAGCATGGGCGACGGCACGAACGGACTCTACGAGCCCATCCACGGCTCCGCGCCGGACATTGCGGGACAGGACAAGGCGAACCCCATCGGCACGATCCTGGCCGCCGCAATGATGCTGCGCTACAGCTTCGACATGGCCGCCGAGGCCGACGCCATCGAGCGCGCGGTGGATGAAACGCTGCGCTCGGGCTTCCGCTGCGGCGACATCATGCAGGAAAACTGCCAACTCGTCGGCTGCAAGGCCATGGGTGCGGAGATCCGCAGCCGTATCTGAAACGATCTCTTCCAAACTTCTTTATGAACCTCTCCTTTGATCCTCTGTATCGCGCGGCGATGCGAAAAAGGTTCCCAAGCCAATGGCTTGGGAACCTTTTTTCTTCCGCTGTCAAATTTTGCCGATCAGCACAACGATCCCGCCGACCGCGGCCGCGACAAGAAGGTACAGCGCTGTGGCCGCACTGCGCTTGGTGTAGACCGTCCGCCACGGCTTCCCATAGGGGACGCCCTCCATGCCCTATACGCCAGATCTTGCTGTGGCCGACCCACAGCAGGTCGATGACAAAGCCGTCGAACCAGTTCACGACCACAAGGAAGAGGTAGGTTTCAAAACTCGCGGTCTTAAAGTCCTTCACGCCGTTCCATCCGGCGATGACCGCGATCAGCACGACGAAGATCACAAGGCAGAAGAACGTCATAAAGCGCTTGCCCTTGCGCAGCTCCTCAGTCTTGTCGGCGATGCCGCGCCGCTGCGCCTCGTCGAGATACGCGTCCGGGTAAAAATAGAGGCAGTTGCGCCCGCTGTCTCGCACCGCGCATTTGACCAGCGCGAGATAGAGCCGCGTACTTCTCCATCTTGTCTTGCGGTAGTGACGCCAAGTTCTCGCCGTCAGTTCCTACGACATAGAAATCGCCAACCAGCACGTCCTGTCCGAACCGACGATTAGGCTCAAAGCCAATGAGCTTACCCTCATCGTTCAGGAGCAGGTCTACGCCTTCTTCCACGCCGACCAACTGGATCAGGTGATGGTAGTCCTTCACTCCGCTGCTCACGGCTTCTTGCAGAGCCGACAACTCATTTTTCAGGGTGACTACTTCCGGTTTCTTATGAGGGCTGACCTTGAGCACAGTGATTTCCTTCTCTTTGCACATAAACCATACCTCCGCTTTCGAAATTGGGATAGCATCGTACACGAGATTTTCTTGAATTGCAAGCCTTTTTTTGCTCAAAATTCTTGCAGAAACGGTGCCTTGGTTATTGACTATTTTCCCTTAAAATGCCTTTGCCAGTCGTTGAAAATTTCACCCCTATCACTTTCCACAGGTTTTCGCGGCAAATACCGTGGGCACCCCTTAGAATTGCAAATGAACACTCTTTTTCAATCACCAATATCACAGTTACTTTAAGCCTCAATGTGTATAAAAAATAAGATGACCATTCGCCCTTTTGTTTTAGGGTTTGTTTTGCTCATCTCTAAGAAAATACGGGTTGAGATCATGCGGAGAGGGGGACTTATCATGAACGATATTCTAAAGCGGTTTTGTTGGTTGGACGACAAAATGACCGCCGGTATCGTCCGGCGGTCATTTTATCGTCTTGGCGTTATCTCGGCCTTCTGCGATCGTGCTCGGCGTAGTAGGCGCGCTTGCTCCCGAGCATCTTCTCGTCCGCCTCGCGGACCAGCTCTCTTAGCCCGTTTGCCGCCTCGCAGACGGCGATGCCGTAGGAGATGCTGTGGCCCTGCGCGGCAAGGCTTTCAGAAACCGCCCGCATCCGCGCCTCGTATTCCGCCTCTGCCGCCGGCGCGGGAAACACGACGAACTCGTCGCCGCCGACGCGGTAGAGATCGTCCCTCGGAAACTGCTCCCGCAGACGCTCTGCGACCGCGCGCAGCAGCTGATCGCCCGCCTCGTGACCGCGCTCGTTGTTGATCTCGTGCAGGCCGTTCGCGTCGATATAAATGCAGGCGGCCGGAGCGATGACGCGCTGGTCGCTCTTGCGCAGACACTTCTCATAGGCGACACGGTTCATCAGGCCCGTGCCCTGGTCCGTAATGCTCATACGGTAAACGCCGCGCCGCGCCGAGATCAGGTACCAGCTGATGTAGGCAAGATAGCTCAGCAAAATCGCGCCGACGATGACCGACATCAGGTAGAGGATCTTCACCACGCCGCGCGTTCCCGCCAGCGCGTCCTGCTCGCTGACGCCGAGAACGACGCTCCAGTTGTTGATGCCGACCGGCTCGTAGTGCAGGTAGAGCGTCAGCCCCGTGGAGCGGGAAACGATGCACATATCGCCGCCGATACCGTTGGGGATTTTTTCCATCGTCTCCTCGTAGGTGTAGCCCTTGAGCATTTTGCGGCCACGCAGCTCCGAGATGTTGCCGAGCGAGTCATGCCAGGTATCCAGCAGGATGTCGCCGCTGTTGCCGTCCACAAGAAGGAGGAAGGCATTGCCGTTGTAGAGGTCGATCTGATAGTTTCGGGAAAGCTCCTGCAGGAGGACGACGCCGTAGAGGATGGCGACGGTCTCGCCGTCGCGCACCACCGGCACGACGTTGCGCACCACCAGCTTTTCCGGCGCAAAGTAGCTTGTGACGCGGTCGGAGATGTACGCGCCCCGCGCCGCCTCCGTTTCAAAATCGAATGTGTCGGAAACGTCGCAGCGGGTGCCGTCGGTCAGCAGCAGCGTGCCGTCGGGCCGCAGCAACGCGACGGTGGAGACAAAGGTCTCACTGAGGCTGAAGGATTTCATGATGCGCAGCACCGCGTCATTGTCACGCTCGTCATGCCCCGCGATCAGCTCCGCCATGGCGGAGAGGATGGTCTGGTCCGCGTTCGCCGCGTCGACAAGATCCTTTGCGATCTGGCGCGTCGCGGTAGCCAATTCGTCAAAGGAGCGCTGTGTGATCTCACGATTCGCCCGCCGGACGAGGAAAAAGACCGAACAAAAGAGCAGCACGCCGGTCAGGAGCGTGACCGCCACCATCATGCCTACTCGTTTTTTGTTGACCATGTTCATTTCTCCTTTATCCTTCCTCCCTGTCGCGCGCCGCCAGGCTGCGCAGGAAGGATTCCGCTTCGCGCCCGGGCAGGACGCGCGAGAAATAAAAGCCCTGAATGAAGTCGCAGCCCGCCGCAAGCACGGCGTCGCACGTTGCCTTGTCCTCCACGCCCTCGCACAGCACGCGGATGCCCATGTCGTGCGAAAGACGGATCATGCCCTCCAGCAGCGCGCGGGCACGCGGCAAGGCAGACTCGATCACGATGCTGCGGTCGATCTTCACGCCGTCGATTGGGTAGGTGCTCAGGTCGGAGAGCGAGGAATAGCCCGCGCCGATATCGTCCAGCACGATGCGAAGCCCCATCGCGTGCAGCCCCTCGATCGTCCGCAGCGCCGCCTCGCGGTCGTGCGCGTAGGAGTCCTCCGTCAGCTCCACCACAAGGCAGTCGCGCGTAAAGTCGTACTGCTCGACGATCTCGTGCACGCGCGCGAGGATCTTTTCGTCTGCGATGGACTGGCGCGTGAAGTTGCACGAGAGCCACAGCGTCCCGCGCCCCTCCCGCTTCCACGTCTGGAGCTGCACGCACGCGCAGCGGAGCATATAGAGATCCAGCTCGGTGATCGTGCCGGCGCGGATCATCAGGTCGATGTATTTTGAGGGCTTGAGCAGTCCCTCCTCCGGGTTTTGCCAGCGCGAGACGGCCTCCGCGCCGACGACCGTGCCGGCGCGATCGACGACGAACTGGAGGTACGGCTCAAATTCGCCCTTTTCCACCGCCTTGCTCATGCTGCCGCGCAGACGCTCGAGCTGCTCGCTCTCGTCGATCATGCCGCGCGTGCTGAACGCGCAGGGCGTTTCCGTGCGGAACGCGTGGGCACAGCCCTGGCGCGCGTTGTAGAGCGCAGCCTCGGCGCCGCAGTCGGGGTTTTCCGACAGCGAGCAGATGCCCGCGCGGAACGCGCCGGCATATTCGGCGCGGAAGCCCGCAAGGTAGCCGTCCAGCCCGCGGATAAGCCCCTCGGCGCGCTGCTGTGCCGCCTCGCGGCTGCCGCACTGACACACGAGCGCGAACATCCCGCGCCCCACGCAGGCGAGGTATTCCTCGCGTCCGCAGTCAAGGCGCAGATACTCCGCCGCGCGGGAGAAGATCTCCTCGCGCTCCGCCTCGCCAAAGCGCCGTTCGAGCGAGGGCATATCGCAGCCGATGCAGAAGACATAGACGATGCTTCTGAGCGGGGCGGGGATGAGCGTTTCCATGCAGTTCAGATAATACCCGTCGTTGCCGATGCCGTAGCGCGGGTCGATGAGGGCGTTGGTCTTTTGCTCGGCACGCTTTTTTCGCGCAAAGACTATCAGCGCGACCGCCGCGGCAAGCATCGCCGCGATCAATGCGGCGAGCGTAATGAGCCACCTGGTACGGTAGGCTTCCGCGCCGCTGCTATTCATATAGTCTGCCAGGACGCCGATGCTCTCCGCGCCGGAGAGGTCCTCCAGCGCTTGTGCAAGCGCGCCGGCCAGTTCCGGCGTGAGTGCGTTGGTAAAGCCAACATATATCGCGCGCTCTGCGCCGTCATGTTCTATCGTGCAGAGCAGCACTTGACGGCGCATCGCGCCGCTGTCGACCGTGCCGGAGGGATAGGAAATAATGTCCGCCTGCTGGTTTGCGGTCTGCTGCGCCTGCGTTGTGTTCTTGCTGTACGGAAGATAGACAAGATCGTACCCTGTCTGCTCACTCAGGCGCTCGTACAGCTCCGGCAGCAATCCGACATAGCATTCTCTGCCGCGGTCATAGGACTCGATGGGATAGAGATCGGCGTTTCCCGAAATCAGAAGCGTCTCCCTCGCGCTTGCATCCTGCATACAGCACAGCAGCGCTCCGATCGTCAGCACGGCGCAGAGCGTGATTCCCAAGAGCTTTTTTCGGCGCACAGGCGGCACCCCCCTTTATTTCAAATCGATCTTGCGGCGCTCGATGCGCCCCCAGCTGAGTTTTTTCTTCCTATAGCCGATAAAGGCCGTGCAGCGCACCCATGCGAGAATAAAGCGCAGGAACACCAGCTCAAAGAGACACAGACAGACGGCCTTGAGGCCGTCGCCGAACGAGAGCGTGAGGTCCGCCGTGTAGATGCGCGAGAAAAAGGCGGTAAGCGTCAGGACCGAGCCGAACACGGCGTAGATCAGGAAAAAGAGCAGCATAAACGGGACGTTGATCAAATCGAACCACCACGCGAGTACCATTGTAAAAACGCCGAATATCTCAATAAACGGCGAAAGCAGCTCGTAAATGAGGAAATAGAGATAGGATACAAAGCTCACCGCGCCGAACCTGTGATTGGAAAACATGACGCGATGCTTGTACATACTCTGGAACAGGCCCAGATGCCAGCGCTTGCGCTGCTTGCACAGATCGCGCAGCCGCTCGGGCGCCTGCGTCCAGCAGATCGCGTCGGATGCGTAGCGAATGGCATAGTCGATGTTGTTGACCGTGCAGTATTCGTGCAGCTTGACCACCAGCTCCATATCCTCGCCCATGGTCTTGTTGTCGTAGCCGCCCACGGCGATGACCGTGTCCTTTTTGAACAGTCCGAACGCGCCGGAAATGATGAGCGAGCCGTTGAAGCGGTCAAAGAGGATGCGCGAGGCGAGGAAGGAGCGGTCGTACTCCAGCACCTGCATGAAAGCGAGGATGCTGCGCGGCAGGCGGTAGCGTTTGACGCGCCCGTTTTCCAGCTCAACATCGTTGGAGATGCGGACGATGCCGCCAACCGCCACCACATTGCCGTTTTCCAATATCGGCTGGGCGATGCGGCGCAGAGAGTCGTACTGCAGAACGGAGTCCGCGTCCATGCAGATAAAGTACGGGAAATTTGCGGCGTTGATGCCCATGTTCAGCGCGTCTGCCTTGCCGCCGTTCTTTTTTCGGATGAGCGTCACCGGTACCTTCTGTGCGCGTGTCTCATAGACGTATTCCTCGCGCTGACAGTTGATCTGCCGGCGAATGGGCCGGTGAACAAGGTGCATATCAAATGTCTCGGCCAACACCTCCGAGGTGCGGTCCTTCGATCCGTCGTCCACCACAATGATCTCATAGGAGCGGTAGTCGAGCGCAAGCAGTGAGCGCACGGTGTCTGCCACGGTGACCTCCTCATTGTAGGCGGGAACGATGATACTGATGGGCAGGTAGTAATCCGAGGGCAGAATGCTTTTGAACATTTCCTGCCGGCGGTGCTTGTACAGCTCAAGTGAGCCGACGACGACCGACAGAAACAGAAAGGTCGAGTAGCCGATCAGATAAGCGATAAAGAAATAGCCCACCCACTCAAGAAACAGCTTTATACCGTCGTACATACTGCGTCCTCCTTTCGCTCCTCCAGCTCCCGCACATCAAAGCGATAGCGCAGGATCTCGGAGGCGTAGCGGTCGTGCCCCTCGATCACGTCGATCAGATCGCGGTAGCCGAAGCCGAGCTGCTCCAGACTTTTTGACGCGTTGAAGCGGATATACCAGTTGGGATGATAGAGGTTCCTCTCCAGCACCGCCGCAGTCTCCGCCCCGGGATAGCTCGCCAGCACCGACGAGGCGATGGCTGCATACTCCCAGCGCGCGTTTTCCGAGGGCGTCGCATAGCGCAGCAGATCGGCGTAGGCGGGCGGATAGGGATAGCGGCCAAGATAGCGCAGACAGGCAAAGCGCACCTCGTCGTCCTGCGCGGGATCGTTGAGGAGCGCGTGTATTTTCTCGCAGTATGCGCCGGAGGAAAAGCGGAAATAGTTGAGCAGCGTCACCTGCATCCACGGCTGAAACGCATCAAACGCCTCCCAAAGCGCGTCGGCAAGCTCCCATGTGTCGCCCGTGTAGTTCAGCAAGCCGTCGGAGAGGAGCTTGCTGTGATAATAGAGGCTGCTTGCGTCGATGATCCGCAGCGCACGCACAAGGACGGCGGGATCGCCCGCCGTGTAGAGCGCCTGCATGGCATTCTCGCGGCAGTAGATGCTCGATTCATGCAGCAGGTCGAGCAGCATCGTTTTCAGCGCCTCGTTCTCCTGCCCGTCGAGCAGCCGGTATTTCCGGATGATATACGGAAAATACGCCGCCTCCGAGCAGTTGGTATTTCTTGATGATGTAGGGGAAGTACGCCGCCTCGATCTCCTCGCGGCGGCAGTAATCCTCTGCCAGCGCGATCATTACACCATTAAGCGCCGTCAGATAGGAGCGGGTCAGCTCTGGCCGCCTCACGCACAGGCACTCCAGCGCGGCGTCAAAGGCCGCCATGCCGTTCACGCGGCGCAGTCTGCGCTCCATGAAGCGCAGATGCCTCTCGCTGACCGCTCCGGTCTCCGCGAGACGGTCAAGCTCCTGCGAGACCGTCAGCTCAAGGCGGATGCCGTCGCGGAAGGACCGATGCTCCCTGCGCTGCGAAAGGAGCGCCGTTACAATGTTAAAGAGGATCATGCCGGCGCAGATGCCGAGATAGACGTAGATCAGGATTTGAACAAACACCGGCGTTCTTCCTTTCTCGTGTATTTTACTGCCAGAGCTTTTGCAGAATGTAGTACGAGGGCTTGAGCCGCTCGTGATAGCTGACCGTATTGCCCCAGCCCTTGAGCGCCGCGGGATAGATCGGCGTGCGCTCCTGCGCCGCGCCGTCGGTAAGACCAAGGTACATCGTGTCGATGGTGATGTAGTCCACACCGTAGTTTTCATAGTAATCGTCGTGGATGGTCATGCGCGAGGGGTCTGAAAAGTTCAGAAGCTGCCAGGGAAGCTTCAGCTCCACATAGTCGCCCGCGAAGATGAAGTCCGCGAGGGAATCGTAGTCCGGCGCGGCGGGGTTCGCGTTGCCGTAGGCAAGATCGCCCGTCTCGTAGGTCTCAGAGCTTGCCTGCCAGTTGCCCGTGAGCAGCGGCGTCGCCGTCTGGAGCATCAATTCGATGGGCTTGAAAAGCGGTGTGTCCGCGTCGGGCGGGTCAAGGTAGGCGTCCGCGTCGTGCGTTTCGTGGTAGAACATGGCGCGCAGCACCTCGTAGCGCTCCTGCACCAGGAGGCGGCTGTTGTCCCTGCCGTCGATGGCGAGAAGTCCACCGGGTCCTCAAAGCGCAGGCCGAAGTTTTCGCAGTAGGTGCTGCCCGTCTTGGGCGTGGTGTCGATGGGGATGTAGAGCGTTTTCTGTCCGTTCGCAAAGCCCTTTTCATAGGCGAGCAGATAGATGAACTTCTCGTCGTATTTCATCGAAAGGGCGCGCGTGCCGGTATCGAAGAGTTTATCCTCCTCCGTCCACTCCGAGAGGTCGCCGTCCACATAGCAGACGCTTTCCTCCTCGCCGGGGTCGAAGGAGAGCAGACCGAAATACTGCTCGTTGGTCTGATAGTCGCTCCAGTAGGGCGTGCGCTGCAGGTTCACCGCGTGCATGGTGTTCCAGGTGCGCTTGAACCACTCGTCCTGCCAGGTAAAGACGCAGCCGCCCGCGCAGTTTGCCGCGGTGATGTCGCGCCAACAGTCCACGAGCGCCTGCCCCTGCTCCTGCTCGGACATATGGCCCTGATTGCGTCCGGTGTTCCGGTCGATCTGCGCCATGCCGCGCCCGGTGGAAACGCCGAACTCGGAGATGACGACGGGCATCGTGTGATGCCGCCGCAGGGCGCGCAGATAGGCAAGGTAGGTGTTCGCCGCGCCGGTCTCATCGTAGAAGTCCGATCGGCGCAGCACGGAACCGATGGGCGTGCCGGGACCGGTCTCCGCACGGGAGATGACGGCCTTGCCGTCCCAGATGGGCGTGCGGTCCATCACCGCGGGGTTGAGGCTATAGTTGAGATAGTCGGGATAGTAGGGATAGACATGATAGGAAACGAATTGCCCGGCAAGAAAGGCGTCCTCCGCACGGATATGCTCCACATCCACCTGCGCGCACTTCATAAAAAAGGTCGTGATATCCTCCGGGTAGAGGAACGGATCGGTGGTCGGCCAGTTGGAAAACGCCACAAGGCGCTGGGTCTTGTAGCGGCGGCTTTCATATGAGACGATCCGATCGCCCACCTGCGCGAGCATGGATTCAAAGGCGGAGGCGTCCTCCGTCGCGGAGAGGTACGTTCCCTGATAGGGCGGCAGATCGGGGTATTTGTGGTTGGTGTAGGTGACGGTCACATCCTCCCACTCCACACCGAGAATATAGCCGATGACCCAGCGGGAAACATCCTTATTGTAAAAGCCCGATCCCGTGCCCCGCCCGAGCGAGATCTTCTTGTTGCCGTGCAGAACGTCGACCAGTGTGCGCCCGTCCCTGACGAAGGTCTCAAGAAAGTCCTTGTCATAGGCGTCGCGGTGGGAGTTTTGGATATAGTCGTTCACCCATACGCCGTGGATGAGCCAGAGCGGTTCCTCGTTCGCCTCCTCGCGCGCGGTGTTGTACTCGTAGAAGGCGTTATAGAAGTCGTCGTGGAGCGTAATGTAGACGCGCACGGTGTTCGCGCCCATCTCCTGCATCTGGGCAAACCAGCGCAGATAGGTCTCCTTGCTGACGGCGTAGTCCGTCGCCCACTCGCCCGGGATGCCCACGCCGAGGTTCACGCCCTTGACGGTGAACTCCTCCGGTCCCGCGCCGCGGTCCATATAAAGGTGCTGCGCGTCGGTGGACATGAAAGCGCTGACCGGCGCGTCCGGCTGAAGGTCGATGTACCAGCCGAGGTAGTAGCGCGCGGTGTCGTAGGCGAGATAGCCTAAGATCAGGGCGGTGAGCACGATGAGAAATCTTTTCAAGCCGCCGCCCTCCTTTCTCGATGGTGTGGTGGCTCAGTGGTTGAATTTCTTGTTTTTGGATTCGTGGCTGTACTGGCGAAGAATGTCGATATTCTCGTCCATCCACGCGCCGCGCTCGATGCAAAAGCGCTTCATCTGCGCGACGGCCTCGGTGTGCGTGTGCGGGTTTCGCTCTGCGGGTGAGATCATATCCTTATCCAGCGCGTATCCCCAGACGGAGAAATTTCGGTCGACGGCGGGGCCGAGCCACGCGGTAACGTCGTCTATGTAGGCGCAGAGATACTCGTCGCTGAGGATGCCCTGACGCAGCTCGCGGTAGCGGTCGATGACGGCGTTTATGAACTTCTCGTCTTTGCTGAGCATATAGTACCAGACATTGTATTGCAGCTCAAAATGCTGCGGCTCTGCGACCGGATGACTGTAGTTGTCACAGGCGGAGTTGAAGTCCCAGATGCACATTTTGTATTTGCCGCGCACATCCCTGTAGATATAGGTGGAAAGCCAGCCCGCATCATAGTTGCAGGTAAACTCGTTGAGGATAAAGTAGTCCACGAAAGAGCTCATGTCCGCCTGCTCCCACCATGCATAGGGCTCGGTATCATAGTCATAGGAGTAGAGTGTCTTTTCAAAGTCGGAGAAATCCTGTGCGATCCACGCCGCGCGCTCCGGCGTAAGCCATTTTGTTCCCGGATAGACGATGTCTATATCCTGCAGATTTCGCAGGGCGTATTGGGAGAAGGTCTCGATGTTTTTGACCTCGTTGCCGCTGCCGCGGTCAAGGCGCAGAGCATAGCTCGTCTGCACCGTGTCCTTCGACGGCTCCGTGAGCTTCAAGCGGGCATCCGCGCCGGAGCTGACAGTCTCCGTCATAACATAAAGCCCCTGATACACTCCGTTGAGCAGTACCTCGCAGAAGCGCACATTCGGCGCGTAGTCCATGATCTCGCCCGCAAGATTGTACCACATATAATTGCGGATGAGCGTCTTATCGAGGTACGGCCCATGCAGCGCCCACTCGTCGAAGGCATCCATCCCCAGCATGGCGACATCGCGCGAGGCC
>OGMF01002173.1_pt1 | contig 17245 bp, 14 predicted proteins | sample 1572921 | NCBI WGS metagenome assembly OGMF01 (sample SAMEA2581919, study PRJEB24529) | metagenome | biome: Human gut stool | place: China | collected 2011
TTGGGGCGTTGCCCCAAACCCCACCAGAGGCGCTGCCTCTGGACTCCGCAAGGGGGGATCCCCCCTTGACCCCTCCGCGCGATTGAGTTGGTTTCACTCCCATACTGCTTCCGCGTGTTTATTTTTTCGGTGTCAAACCCAGTTTACCCGCGCATTCATCCATATCCAGCGTCGCGAAATAATCCTGAGCGGTCTCCGCGCGGCGAATCAGCTTATAGCCGCCCTCCTGCGTGTACAGCACCTCTGCCGACCGCAGACGACCATTATAATTATACCCCATCGCATGACCGTGCGCACCGGTGTCATGAATCACCAGCAGGTCACCGATCTTGATTTCCGGCAGGGCGCGGTCGATGGCGAACTTGTCGTTATTTTCGCACAGACTGCCGACGACGTCATAGATGTGGTCATGCGGCAGGCTTTCCTTCCCGCAGACGGTGATGTGGTGGTACGCGCCGTACATCGCAGGGCGCATGAGGTTTGCGGCGCAGGCGTCCACGCCGATGTAGTCCTTGTAGGTGTGCTTCTCGTGAATCACGCGCGTGACAAGCCAGCCCATGTTGCCGGTCATCCAGCGGCCGAGTTCGGTTTTCAGCGCGACGCCGCCCTGTGGGAAAATCTCCTCATAGACCTTGCGGACGCCTTCGCCGACGGCCAGAACGTCCGTGGCGGGCTGGTCGGGGCGGTAGGGGATGCCGATGCCGCCGGAGAGGTTGATGAACGCCAGCTCCAAGCCGGTTTCGGCGGCGAGGTCGCGGCCGCAGGTGAAGAGAATCTTCGCCAGCGCGGGGTAGTAGTTGTCGTCCGTGTTGTTGGAAGACAGGAAAGCGTGCAGTCCGAAACGCTTTGCGCCAAGTTCTTTCAGGCGCTTCAAGCCCTCCTGCAATTGGGCATAGGTGAAGCCGTATTTCGCGTCGCCCGGATTGCCCATGATTTCGTTGCCGATTTTGAAGTCTCCGCCGGGGTTATAGCGGCAGCAGATGGTTTCGGGAATGCCGCCGTGCTGACGGAGAATGTCAATATGGGTGATATCATCGAGGTTGACGAACGCGCCGAGACGGCGGGCATCGTCGAACTCATGGTAGGGCATGGCGTTGGCGGAGAACATGATGTCCCGCCCGGAGAATCCGCAGGCGTCCGCGAGCATCAATTCCGTGTCGCTGGAGCAGTCCACGCCGCAGCCCTCTTCCTTCAGAATGCGGAGGATAGCGGGGTTCGGCAGCGCCTTGATGGCGAAATATTCCTCAAAATCTTCGCACCATGCAAACGCCTGTTTCAGCGTGCGGGCATTGCGGCGGATTCCGGCTTCGTCGTAGAGGTGGAAGGGAGTCGGGTACTTGGCGGCGGCGTTTTCAAATACCGCGTCAGAAAGCGAAAAATTCGGCATGGCAGTTCACTCCGATTAACTTATTGGATTCCGCGTCAATATAGCACAGAATGCGGGGGAATGCAAGTTTTTCTGCTGTACAGGCGAAGAAAAGGAAAAAATGCGGCGGGAAAAATCGAATTCGGGTATGATTCCGGCGAAACCCCAGCAAAATACTCGATTTTTTCCGGGAACCCTTGTAATTTCGGGGGAATGCCGTTATAATGGTGCAATGCCCGGTATCATATTTTCTCGGGTGATACTACTTCCGGATTCGTCAGCGCCGCCTGCTTGCGCCTTTTTGATTCTGGAAATGGTATAGAATGGAGAAGGAGGAAACGATTCTATGGAAGAAGCAACGACTCGCAGTAATTTTGTCTGGGAGGCCGTCGAACAGGATTTGAAGGATGGTCGCTACACGCAAGTGCATACGCGGTTTCCTCCCGAACCCAACGGCTATATGCACATTGGCCACTGCAAGGCGCTGATTACGGACTTCCTGACGGCGGAGAAATTCGGCGGCAAGTGCAACCTGCGCTTTGACGATACGAACCCCGCGAAGGAAGACACCGAGTTTGTCGAAGCCATCAAGAACGACATTCACTGGCTGGGTTTTGACTGGACGGGCGGTCTGTATTACGCTTCTGATTATTATGATAAGTGCTACGAAATCGCGGAGGACTGGATTCGGCGCGGCCTGGCGTATGTGGACGAGCTGAACAAGGAGCAGATGCGCGAATACCGCGGCACGCTGACCAAGCCCGGCAAGAATTCGCCGTGGCGCGACCGTCCCGCCGAAGAGAGCCTTGACCTGTTCCGCCGGATGCGCGCGGGCGAATTTGCCGAGGGACAGTACACCCTGCGCGCCAAGATTGACATGGCGTCGCCTAACATCGTTATGCGCGACCCCACCATGTACCGCATCCTCTACAAGGAGCACTGGCGCACGGGCAAGAAGTGGTGCATCTACCCGATGTACGACTTCGCGCACCCGATTGGCGATGCGCTGGAGGGCATCAGCCACTCCCTCTGCTCACTGGAATACGAAATTCACCGCCCGCTGTATGACTGGGTGGTGGAGCACAGCCAGTCCATGCTGCCGGCACGTCCTCGCCAGATTGAGTTCGCCCGCCTGAACATGACCCGCACCGTGATGAGCAAGCGCAAGCTGCGCGCGCTGGTCATGGGCGGCTACGTCAAAGGCTGGGATGACCCGCGTATGCCCACGCTGTCGGGTCTGCGCCGCCGCGGCTGCACTGCCGCTGCGATTCGCGATTTCGTCAGCCGCATCGGCTTGAGCAAGGCGGATTCCACCGTGGATACCGCGCTGTTGGATGCCTGCATCCGCGACGATTTGGGCGAAAAGGCTGCGCGTGTGATGGCGGTGCTGCACCCGCTCAAGGTGGTGCTGACGAACTGGGATGCCGACAAGACGCTCACGCTGACGGTCGAAAATCACCCGAAGCACCCCGAAATGGGCAGCCACACAGTCACGTTCGGGCGCGAACTGTACATTGAGCAGGAGGACTTTATGGAAGTGCCTGCGAAGAAGTTTCAGCGCATGTACCCCGGCTTCGAGGTGCGCCTGAACGGGGCGTACATCGTCAAGTGCGAGGGCTGCAAGAAGGACGAGAACGGCAACGTCACCGAAGTGTACTGCACGGTGGACATGGACAGCCTGTCCGGCAGCGAGGGCGCTGACCGCAAGATTAAAGGCAAGACGCTGCATTGGGTGAGCGCGGCGGACGCTGTGCCGTTTGAGGCGCGCCTCTACGACCCGCTGCTGGCGGATGACAGCGCGCTGGAAGATGAAACCGAACCGACCGCCGAGGATGCGGTGGATGCGGAAGAAACCGAAGAGGCAGAGGAAGCGGACGCGAATCTGTCCCGCGCAGATTATGACTTCCTGAAGAAGCTGAATCAGCATAGCCTGACGGTGGTGCGCGGCGTGATTGAGCCGTATGCGAAGGAATGCGCGCCGGGGACGGCACTGCAGTTCCTGCGCACGGGCTATTTCTGCAAGGACCCGGATTCCACGGCGGAACTGCCGGTGTTCAACCGCACGGTTGGGCTGCGGGATGCTTTTGCGAAGGCGGCTAAGTAATTTCTAAGTAGGTAGAATTGCTTTTCTGCGGAAAAGGGCTTTTGTGAAGCAGGAGGTTCGCCTCTGCAGGAGCGAAATCCCCGCATAAACACGCGGACACAGCATGAAAGTGCGCTCAATCCAATCGCGAAAAAGGGTCAAGGGAGGAACTCCCTTGCAGGGTGCAGGGACAGCGTCCCTGCTGGGGTCAAGGGGCAACGCCCCTTGGGTCTCCCCTCGTTCCCCCTCCACACAATCGTCACAATTGCAACGGCGATGCAAGGAAAGTGTGAATTTGCTGTAACAAGTGGGGCGAAAAGGTTGCGCGCGGGGAAAAAGCGTGCCATAATAGAGAACGAGAAAGCCCGATGAAACGGGTGTGAAAGGAAGTTCAAGCTCATGAAATCTCCTAAGCGTTTGATGGTGCTCGCTCTTGCGGCGACGCTGATGTGCCTGCCGGGTGCGTCTCTGGCAGAGGATGCCGCGGCGACGGATGCGCCGGCTGCAATCGAAGAAACGACAACGACGGTGGCGGAAGACCCGAATGAGGTGCTGGCGACGGTCAATGGCGTGGAAATCACCCGTGCGCGTTTCAACACCTTCTATCAGTCCATGCTGTCCTACTATGGGCAGTATTACGACACGACGAACGAAAGTCTGCAGGCAGCCATCCGCCAGAGCGCGCTGGAAGTGGCGGTGCAGTATGAGCTGATGAATCAGAAGCTGGTGGAGCTGGGGCTGTCACTGACGGACGAAGAAATCGCCGCCGTGGAAGCGGAAGCGCAGACCAACTGGGATGCTGCCGTGCAGAATGGCATGGAGTACATGGGCATCACCGATGATTCCACCGACGAAGAGCGCGCCAGCGCCATGGTGGGGGTTCTCTCATCGCTGGAAGCGGAAGGCTTCACCGAGGAATCCTACAAGGCGAGCTGCGTGGAAGAAGCGGGTTACAATAAGCTGATGGACGATATCGTCAAGGACGTGACCGTCTCCGACGAGGATGTTCAGGCGGAGTTTGACTCGCTGGTGGAAGCCGACAAGGAAAAGTACGAGGGTCATGTCGATCAGTATGAGAATGACCAGTACATGAACCGCATGTACGCCGCCTATGGCTACACGGACTACATCACGCCCCAGTACTATGTGCCCAGCGGCTACCGCGGCGTCAGCCATATCCTGCTGGACGTGGATGATACCCTGATGGAAACGTACACGAACCTGCTGGCAACCTACGAAGAGCAGCAGGATCAGATTGAAGCGGGCGAAGAAGTGACCGAAGAGCTGGTGACGCTGGAGCAGGTGGAAGCGGCGAAGCAGGCGATTATCGACTCCGTGCAGCCGACGATTGACGAAATCAACCAGAAGCTGGCGGATGGCGTGTCCTTTGACGAGCTGATTCAGGAATACGGCACGGATCCGGGAATGCAGGATGCAGCGACCCGCGCGGAAGGCTACTCCGTGCATATGGACTCCACCAACTGGGATGCGGCGTTCACCGCGGGCGCGTTCACGATGGAGAAGATTGGTGACATCAGCGAACCGGTTGTCGGCAGCTATGGCGGGCATATCCTCCAGTACGTCCGCGACGTGCCTTCCGGCGCAGTGGAGTTGGATACTGACCTGAAGGAATCCCTGCGCGCGGAGCTGCTGTCCTCCAAGCAGCAGGAAACCTTCAACGCCGCCATCACGAAGTGGATGGACGAAGCCAACATCGTCTACACCGACGCTGGCCTTGACATCATGCCTACGACGGTGGACAACGCGGAGTAACCCCAAGGGGCGTTGCCCCTTGACCCCACCAAAGGGTCTTCGACCCTCTGGACTCCCTTTTTCGCGATTGAGTTGGTGACGCTTGCATACTATGCCCGCGTGTTAATTATGGGAAATGAACTCAACCCTTCAATATTTCTTTCCCATACTTGCTCACCAAGCGGTCGCGGTCGGCATTCGCCAGCACCACCGTCAGTTCAAGCCCCGTATCCGTGTATTCCTCATTGACCACCCTGCCCAGCGGGCGAATCTGCCCCACCAAGCCGAAGCGGTCAAACGGCAGCACAAACGTCACAGGCGCATAGGTCTTTTGCAGCTGCTCCGCAATGCGCGCGTGCAGCTCCGCGATGCCCTCGCCCGTTTTTGCGCTCAACCGTACCGCGCCCGGAATCAGCATCGGCGCGCCCGCCTCATCGGTGTACAGGTCGCACTTGTTGATGACCTCAATGCGCGGCTGCTCCGTCGCGCCGAGGTCAGACAGCACCTGCACCACCGTGTCGTGCTGCTGCATGATTTCCTCCGATGCGCCGTCGTTGACGATGACCAGCACATCCGCCAGCACAGCTTCTTCCAGCGTCGAGCGGAAGGCGCTGACCAGCGCGTGGGGCAGCTTGCGGATGAACCCAACCGTGTCCACCAGCAGGAACGGCGTATGCTCCGCCGTCTCGATGCGGCGGCTGACCGCGTCCAGCGTCGCAAACAGCTGGTCTTGCACATACACATCGCTGCCTGTCATCTGGTTCAGCAGTGTCGATTTGCCCGCGTTGGTGTAGCCGACCAGCGCGACGACGGGGATTTCGTTCTTCTCGCGGCTCTTGCGGCGCAGTTCGCGCTGCTTCTCCACCGCATCCAAGCGGCGGCGGAGTTCCGTCATGCGCTCGCGGATGTGGCGGCGGTTCATTTCCAGCTTCGATTCGCCCGGCCCGCGCGTGCCGATGCCGCCTGCCAGCCGCGACAGCACCAAGCCCTGCCCAATCAGGCGGCTGGACTGGTATTGCAGCTGCGCCAGCTCGACTTGCAGCTTGCCCTCGGCGGACGATGCGCGCTGGGCGAAGATGTCCAGGATCAGCGTCGTGCGGTCAACCACCTTCACGCGCAGAATCTCCTCCAGATTGCGCGCCTGAATGCCCGTCAGTTCCTCGTCAAAAATGCACAAATCAGCTTCCAGTGCCTGACACTGCCGGCACAATTCATCCGCGCGCCCGCGCCCGATGAACAGCGCCGTATCCGGCTTATCCTTCTTTTGCAGGAATTGCCCCACGACCTCCGCCCCGGCGGTGTCCGCCAGGCGCGCCAGTTCATCCAGCGATTCCAGGCTCTCAATGCCCATCAGCACAGCGCGCTCCTTGGCATGTGTGCCCTTCTCGTCCGCCTCCCAGCCGACAATGCGGTCACTCTCGGTGATTTGCCGCATCCAGTCGTTATCGGGCGTCTTGTACCAGCGGACGGGCTCGTCCATCAGCAGATTCTGCTTCTCCACCAAAAACGCGCTCTGCACAAACGTCGGCTCGCCCTTCAAGCAGCCGATGGCGACCATTGCGTCGTAGCGGAACGACCGCAGCGCCGACAAATCCACATCGGAGAGGCGACCGTCGCCATTGGGGTGGGTGTGGATGCAGCGGACGCAGCTCAGGCGCTGGGTGTTGCGGCGCAGGCGGTAGTCGCGCAGCTCCACGTCCCGATCAGTGCCGATAGAAACATCCACCACTTCGCCGTCGCGCGTGATGTACACCGCGATTTCCCGGTTCAGCACGCCCGTAAAGCGCGCCAGCACCTGCATCAGCTCGCGCGGGAGGAACGTGTCCTCATCCACCTCATAATCGTATAATTGACCGAGCGCTTCTATCAGCGTATCGCGCACGCCGGTCACATTGCCATGCACCTGCTGTTTCATGATTGCTCCTTTGTCTGTCCCTTTTTCTCATGCCGAATCGGCTTCACGCGCTTGCGCAGGCTGGTGAAGATGGAGTCCGCGCAGCCCACAAGCAGGCACAAATAATAAGTGATAAACCGCCACACCAGCAGCGCGACGGACACCGTGCCGCCGGTAAAAACGCTGCCGAAGTAAACGAGAAATCCGCCCTCCTGCGCGCCGGACGCACCCGGCAGCGGCGTATAGCTGGCGGACACGAACAGCAGGAACGAAACCGTCAGCACATGATACCACGGCGTGTCGGTCAAGCCCATGGCATGGTAGACCAGCAGCGGCACGACCATCAGGCACGACATTTCCACCACCGAAATCACAAGCTGCGCCAGCAGGTGCATCGGGTGATGCACCAAATCCATCAGCGAACCGTGGAAATGCTCAATCGTCGTTTCGGCGGATGCCTGCCATTGCTCCGGCTTCTTGCAGATGTGGATTTTCGTCAGGAAGCGGATGCCCCACTGCACAATTTTCTCCACCCACGAGCGGTGGAACGTCACCAGCAGAATCGACGGCACACAGAAGGAATTCACCACGCAGCCCAGGATAATCAGCGGGATGACATTGCCCAAGTGCTCCGCCACATACGCGCGGTTGCTCAGCCACAGCAGCAGCGTCATCACCACCAATGTCAGCTGATTGAAGAAATACCGCGCCGTCAGCGCCGATGTTGCCACACCCGCGGGAATCGAGCGCTGGCTCATCAGGTAAATCTGCATCGGCTGACCACCGGATGAGCCGGGCGTGACGTTCGCATAATAAATGCCCGCGAAGGAGAAATGCGTCGCCGTATTCAGGCTGACTTTGTACCCCTCCATCCGCAGGAAGGTGCACAGCCCTGCGCCCTCGGCATACACATAGCCGACCATCGCCAGCAGGCACAGCAGCAGCCACCGCTTGTCCAGCGTGAAAAGCACGTCCCATGCGTTCATCAGCTCCGGGTTGTTGAACGCAATCAGTACCACAATCAGCATCGACAGGAGGATAAAGCCAATGCTGAGAATCCTGCCCCATTTCTTTTTCTTCAAGGAAGGAGCCCCTTTCGTCGTAATCCCCGCCTATTGTACCACAAACCAGCGCCTTTCGTAAAGGGCAGGAAATGTCATTTTCGGCGGGGCGAGTGGGCATTTTCATGAGAATTTCATGAGAATGTTATAACCTCCGGCGGATAGATTGCGGGTCATGCGCCAGCCGAATTGCCGCGCGCTGCAATTTTCGCATCCACTTGGGCAAGGGATGACGCGCCTGTTCCGCGTCCGTCTGCATCAAGCGCCACTGCACCCGCGTCATGTCGCCGCCCGCCTGACCATCCAGAAAAGCGTTTTCCACCTCCGCACCCGCCTGAATCGCCCCCGTGTGCAAAAAGTGCTCAAACGCCGCGCAGCCATCCTGCGGACGGAAGTGCATATCCATCAGCCGCGCCCCAAACGTATCCGCCATATCCGCAACGAACCGCATCGCGTCCGTCTGCATCTGCTGCACCGTGCTGCTCGGCGTATCCGCCTGCCCCAGCACCGCGCCGTGCGCGTCGTAGCCAATCGTCGCTGCGCCTCTTTCCAGCAGAAACTGCTCCCGCGCCACCCACGATACATACGGCGACGTGCCATACAGCGTCCGGAACGGCACACCTCGGCGCATCGGCAAATCGCTGTCAATGTGGGTGATGTACGCCGTCATGTCCGCCCCCGTCAGCCGCTGAATCACCGCTTCCGACCGCAGATTGTACCCCACATCGAACGTCGCGCATTTGCCCGCGAACATCGGCAGCAAATACGCCTTCGCATTCTTTTCGTACTGCTGATATTTTTCCGCGTCATACCCTTTTTCGCGGAAGATGCGCACAAAGTTCCACTGCGTTCGCGCATCCATCCGCTGATTCATCGGCATTGCCGCCGCCAGCGCCGCCCGCGCGTTTTCCGGCGCAATGGGACGCAGAAGCGTCAGCAGCGAATCCGGCGTGTGGGCGGTCATGTCGATGAGCAGCGGCAGGGAAAGCAGGTCGATTGCCTTGGGAAATTGCAGCGGCAGCGCCGCCTGCCGCGAAATGCGCACATAGCCCGTTTCCACCGGCAGACGCAGCACTTCATTCAGCCGCTCGAACGCCGCCTTGACGAAATACCCATCCCGCGCCAGAAAATTCACCCGCGCATAGCCGTTTTGCCGCACCTCCCGCGCCAGCCACATCGCCTGACTGAACAGGTACGCCCCCAGCGCGGCATACCCCGGCGACGTGTCCCGCAGCTGCATCGCCTGAATCGCGCGCAGTCCCAGAAAGCGCTCGGCTTCATACGCGCCCGTGAAGGTCGTCAGGTGCGCGTAATTTTCCCGCAAAAACCGTTTCTGCTGATGGGTCAGCGGAACCTCGCCGTCCGCCGGAATCCGCATTTTCTGCCGCAATTGCCGTTCCGTCTCACACAGCGGCATGAGGTCAGCGCCCGCGATTTCGGACAATTTTCGATAGATTTCCGGCAGATTCTCCCCGTTGAACTGCCCCCGCAGCGCCGGAAAATCCACCTAGTCGGACAGCGCCAGCCGTTTCCGCACGTCCGGCTGCATCAGCGCGTAGAGGTCGCTTTCGCAGAAAAGGACGCTATTCTGATGGGATTGCTTCATCTCATATACCTCTCAGTCGCCGCTATGCTCGTCCATCATGCCGACAAATTCGCCCGCCGCCGTCCAGCGCGTCAGGGGCATTCCCGTGCCGGAGCGGAGCGGTTCGGGGTTCGGCAGTGCCGTCACGGGCAGCGCGCCGCGGCGTTCCGGGCGATTCTGCACGCGCAGGAGCGCATCCGCCGGGCAATCAGCCACGAAATACCGCACGCCCTCGCGGTAGAGCTTCCGGCACAGCAGCCGAAGCGCCTTTTCGTCCGCCGCAGGGATGGGCGTCTCCAGCATCCGCCCCGGCATCAGCACGTCGCCGCGCAGGTCAGTTTCGGATTCGTACAGCCCCTTCACAAGCGCCGCGCCCATCTCCCACACGCAGCCGTTCATCACGCGCACATCCATGCAGGCGCGCTCCGTCGCACTCATTTGCAGCGTTGCATTGCGAATCAGCATGATTTTCTGCCCTCCACGCTTTTCTTGCACCGTACAATTCGCCGCGCAGACGGCGTTTTCCTGCATAAAAACTCCGCCGGATGTTGAATCCAGCGGAGTGCAAGTATTATTTCCCCCACAGCACAAACGCGCTGTTTTCGGGCCAAATCTGGGCGGTTTGGTTCGGGTTGTGGGACTGCGCCATCACCTTGGCGTACACATACGCTTCGTAAAGCGTCACCTTGCTGTCCTTGTTCAGGTCGGCGTTCAGGGACGAAATCGCCGAATTTCGGGCGAGGTTCCAGCCGTTGCCGTAGCACAAGCCGTAGGTGAACAGACCAAAGTAGCGGTCGATTTTGCCGTCACCGTTGCTGTCGTAGCCGGTGCTGACGCTCTTTTCCTCGGAGCGGCAGGCGGTAATGACGTAGTAGCCGCTCTTGGCGAAATTCGTGTCACCCGCACGGTCGATGAAGGCGGGCGCTTCCTCGCTGAGCAGTTCGCTGCCGTCCGCCGCCAGCACGACCGCTGTGCGGCTGACATCGCCGGAAAGCTGGTCATCATTGGCGAAGAGGTTGACCACCTGACTGTTGAACGCGGAGGACGATACCTGCGTCATCGTGCCGTCGCGCGCAATGAACTGCCCGGAGTGGCACGCGTCGATGATGATGACCTTCTTGCCGGGAATCTTGTCCAGCTCGGTTTTGAGGCGCGCAATCGAGACATACGTCTGGAACGTGCCGACCAGCGCGGCATGGTAGCTTGTCGGATTGCCGTCCGCGCCGAGGCTGTTCGCGCCGTGGCCGGAGTAGTAGAAGAGCGACACGTCGTTGTAGCTGGCGTTCCCAAACGTCGAGGAAATGCTGGAGAGAATCTCTTCGGCGCGGATGTTCTTCTTCACCGTCACACTGTACGGCGTCGCGGTCATGCGGCCAAGCATGGTGCGCATCCCGTCCACATCGTTCTCGCAGCCGGGCAGTTCGTTCGATTCGCCGGTATAGGTGTTGCCAATCAGCAGTGCGCGGTATGTGCCGACGGCTTCCTGATGCGTGTACGCCAGCTCATCCGACCAGTCGCCCACGCTCACGTCGCCGTTGGAGAAAATGCGCACCGGGCGCACGCGGTAATAGTACGTTCTGCCCAGCACAGCGCTGTTGTGGTAACCGTAGGCGTTGCTGACGCGCCCGTTCGCCTTGGGCGTGCCGCCGGGCGTGGTGGAAATGTACACATCATACTTGTTCGCGCCCTCAGTCGCCGCCCACGAAATGCGGACGCTGTTTTCCTGCGCGGACACTGCCGTCAGCCCGGTCGTCTTGGGCAGCCACACGCCCATGCCAATGTCGCCCTTGAGCGAGAAGCAGCGCCATCCCTGCGGCTGGGCGAGGCGGAAGGAGTAAACGAAGTAGTAGTACACTTCGCCGGGCTTCATCGTGGTGTCGATGTAGGTGGTCGCGGTGTTCTCAGAGACCATCAGCTTGTGGTAGCCCGTTTCGTGGAAGCCGCGGCGGTAGATGACGTAGCCCATCGCGCCGGGAATGGCATCCCACGTCAGCTTCAGCCCCGTTTCCGTCCACTCGTAGCCTGTAAACGACGGCGTTTCCATCGGGCTGCCGACCATGCGGTTGCTCGACGGCAGACCCGTAATCACGTCGCCGCTGTTGAGCTTGCGCTTGGGGATAACAAGGAAGTCATACGTCTCGTTGAAGGAAATATCGCGGATGTCGCACAGGCTGCCCGTGAGGTCGGTGCGGACAATCTTGTAGTCGTCCGCGTCGTGCAGGGACATGGCAACATCGTAGTGCGTCGCGCCTGCAACGGGTGTCCAGTTCAGGCGGATGGTGGAGGTATCCTTGCCGCGCGGGTCAGCAATCACAACGTCGCCAAGCGCGATATACGGGAAGGACATCGACTGCGCGCCCTGACTGACCTGCTGTCCGCCCACGACATACAGCGCCTGAATGCGGTAGTAGTAGACCGTGCCCATGCGCGGGGTGGTGGTGGAATAGGTTGTGCCGCTGCTCTGCCCAAGGAGCGAATATTCGCTGCCCCACGCGGGCTTGTAGTAGATGGCATAGGCATTCGCGCCCTCTACCGCCGTCCACTTGAGGGTAATGCGGCCGCTGCGCTCGTAGGAGGCAGAAATGCCCGTCGGCTGCTCCAATGCACGCCCAATGATGAGGTCATCAAGTTCATCCGGCGCGATGGAAATCGTCGGTTCGGGGATTTCGGTGGCATTCGCCTCGGTCGGGGCGGGGGTAGCGGTCGGCGCGTCCGTCGCGGGGACGGGGGTGTAGTCCGAAATGATTTCGTCCTTCGGCGCTTCGGTCGGATTTTCGGTGATTTCCGGCACTTCGGTCGGTGCGTCCGTCACTTCCGGCGGATTCGTCGGGGCATCCGTCACTTCTGGGGCATCCGTCGGCACTTCGGTCGGAACGTCCGTCGGCTGTTCCGTCGGCTCAGCAGTCACTTCCGGCGGATTGGTGACTTCCGGCGTGGGGGTCGGTTCTCCCGTCGGCTGTTCCGTCGGCGCGGGCGTTTCCTTCTGCTCCGGATGCACTGGAATCGGCGCAAGCAAATGTCCGTGCGCCGCCATCAGGTCGTCCTCCGGCTTGCGGGGAATCGCGTCATATGCAGCGGTCTGCTCGTCCGTCAGCATTTCGGTGCTGCTGGTCTTGACCCACGCCGTGCGCACAATCACCCCATCATAGAAAGCAATCCGCACCGCGCGTTTGCTGTCCGTGCGCGCCTCGGCGTAGACCGTGCCGGACACTTCGGTCACATCCGCGTCGCCCGTCAGCTGCTGATTCGCGTAGAGCTTCGCGCCGCTGCGGAGGGTCGCCAGTCCCGGCACAAACACATCCTCATCCGGCGTGGCGGTCGGGGCTTCGGTGGGAGCGTCGGTCGGAATTGGCGTTTCCGTCGGCGCTTCGGTGGGGATTTCCGTCGGAATTGCCGTATTTGTCGGTTCTTCCGTAGGAATTTCGGTCTGAATTGGCGTCTCCGTCGGCGCTTCGGTGGGGATTCCCGTCGGATTCGGCGTATTCGTCGGCGCTTCCGTGGGGATCTCCGTCGGAATTGCCGTCGGGGCTTCCGTCACAGCCGGCTCTTCCCCGATAATCTCCTCTATCTGCGTGCCGTCTGCCGCACTCGGCGCATCCTCCGCCAAGGCGGGGGCAGCCATCATCAGCATCAGCAGCGCCAGCATCAGCGCCCCTGCGCGGCGAAATTGCTTCTTCATCAGCAAACCTCCTCGTTCAAAGTCGGGCTTTATTCCCTTTCATTATATAGCAGCCGCTTCCAAAGGTCAAGCAATGCAGCATGAATGTTACAATTCGCAGAAAAATCGTGAAAAAGTCCGCAGAAAAATTCGCCCTGTCAGGCAAACCCCCTTGACAGGCGCGGCAAAATCGTGTATCATATATCGGTGTCAACGGAAAATGCTTGACAGCAAGGAGCGCTGACATGGCACAGGACGAAATCAGCAAGAAAGTCGAGCTGAATTGGCTTTCCGCGTTCTATGGCGGATTGCTGACCGACAAGCAGCGTCAGGTGCTCACCCTGCACTGCGAGGAGGACTTGTCGCTGACGGAAATCGCGCAGGAGGTCGGCATCAGCCGTCAGGGCGTGCATGAACTGCTCACCCGCGCGGCGCGGAAGATGTTCGAGATGGAGGAAAAGCTCCATGTTGCCGCCCGGTTTCAGCGCGTGGAGAACGGGCTGGAAAAATGCCGGGCGATGATGCGCGAGGGTCGCTACGACGACGCGGAACGCATGATTGACGCGCTGATTCGCTTTGATCAGGAGGAAAACAATGGCCTTTGAGGGCTTGACAGAGAAATTGCAGGGCGCGCTGCGCAAACTAAGCAGCAAAGGCAAGCTGACGGAGGAGAACGTCAAGGAGGGTATGCGCGAGGTGCGCATGGCGCTGCTTGAAGCGGACGTCAACTACGCCGTCGCCACGGACTTCATCAAGAAGGTCACGGCGCGCTGCGTCGGCACGGAAATCACCGGCACGCTGAGCGCCTCCCAGCAGGTCATCAAAATCGTCAACGAGGAAATGACCCAGCTGATGGGCGGCGAAAACGCCCGCCTGACATGGTCGTCCGGCCCGCTGACGGTCTACATGCTCTGCGGCCTGCAGGGCGCGGGCAAAACCACGATGGCAGCCAAGCTCGCCAACTATCTGGCAAAGCAGGGCAAGAAGCCGATGCTCGCCGCGTGCGACATCTACCGCCCCGCCGCCATCAACCAGCTGCAGGTCGTCGGCAAGCAGGTCAATGTGCCGGTGTATGAACACGGCACGCAAGACCCGGTCAAGACTGCGCTGGAAGCCGTCGAACGCGCCCGGTATCTGGGCCGCGATGTGCTGATTATCGACACTGCCGGCCGCCTGCACATCGACCAGGAGCTGATGGACGAGCTCGTCCGCATCAAGGAAAATGTGCATCCGCAGGAAATCCTGCTGGTGGTCGATGCCATGACGGGTCAGGACGCGGTCAACGTCGCCCAGACCTTTAACGAGAAGCTGGACATCGACGGCGTGATTCTGACCAAGCTGGACGGCGACGCCCGCGGCGGCGCGGCATTGTCCGTCCGCGCGGTGACAGGCAAGCCCATCAAGTTCAGCGGCACGGGCGAGAAGCTCTCGGAAATCGAGCCTTTCCACCCCGACCGCATGGCAAGCCGAATCCTGGGCATGGGCGACGTGCTGACGTTGATTGACAAAGCCTCCGAAGCCTTCGATCAGGAGGACGCAGAGAAGCTCGCCAAGAAAGCCCGCACCGCTGATTTGACGCTGGATGACTTTCTCGACCAGATGCAGTCCATGAAGAAGATGGGCGGCATCAAGTCGATGCTGGAAATGCTGCCGGGCATGTCCGGCAAGGACATCGACGTGGACGAAAACGCCATGAAGAAGCCCGAAGCCATCATCCGCTCCATGACGCCGAAAGAGCGCCGCAATCCCGGTGTCCTAAATGCCAGCCGCCGCAAGCGCATCGCCGCCGGCTCCGGCACGACCGTGCAGGACGTCAATCAGCTGATCCGCCAGTTTGATCAGGCGAAGCAGATGATGAAGCAGGTAACGCAAATGAAGGGCAAAGGCCGCATGAGAATGCGCTTCCCCGGAATGCGGTAAAGCCTGCGCACTCCCCTACTGCGTGGTATCATATAAATTGCTTATATGATTTCCATATAAATAACTTTCCTGAACATATTGAGGAGGAACAAACCAATGTCCGTGAAGATTCGTCTGAAGAGAATGGGTATGAAGAAGAAGCCCTTCTACCGTGTTGTCGTTGCCGACATCCACTCTCCCCGTGATGGCCGTTTCATCGAAGAAATCGGCTACTACAATCCCATGGTGCACCCCGCTGAGGTGAAGGTGGACGGCGAGCGCGCGAAGTACTGGCTTACCTGCGGCGCTCAGCCCACGGATACCGTGCGCGTGCTGCTGAAGAAGACCGGCGTCATCGAGAAGTAAGGGACTCCCTCTGCAAGATGGATCGGTGCGGTTTTGCCGCATCTGACAGCCGACAGGCAGAAAGGACGCCCTATGCGCGAATTGCTCACCTTTGTGGCGCAGTCTCTGGTCGATCATCCCGATCAGGTCGTCGTCCGCGAAACGGAAGGCCCGGAAGCCGTCATTCTTGAGCTGAGCGTGGCTGAAGAGGACATGGGCAAGGTCATCGGCAAGCAGGGACGCATCGCGAAGGCCATCCGCACGGTGGTCTCCGCTGCGACTGCCAAGAACAGCAAGCCTGTTTTTGTCGAAATTCACAAGCCGGAAGACGACGAAGCTCAGAACTGAACGTAGGCGTGGGAGCAGTGATGTTTCCACGCCTCTTTTAGATTTCGCCGCTGCGCTGCCCCCTGCATAAACACGCGAGAACTGTATGCAATCGCGCACAACTCAATCGCGCGAAAGGGTCAAGGGGCAAAGCCCCTTGCGGAGTCCAGAGGCAGCGCCTCTGGTGGAAAGGTTATTATAGATGAACGAATACCTGATGATTGGGGAAGTCCTGAAGCCGCAGGGCGTTCGCGGCGAAGTCAAAATCAAGCCCTACGCCGCCGATTTGGAGGCGTTCCATGACTGGAAAACCCTCTACCTGCTCGACGGTACGGTGTATCAGCCCATTAAGGCGGTCTGCTCCCGCGTCCACGACGGCTTCGCGTATGTCACCCTTGGCGAGTGCAAAACCATGGACGACGCGGAGAAGCTGCGCGGGCAGAAGCTCTACATCGACCGCGCCCATGCTCTCTCCCTTGCGGAAGACGAGGTGTACATCAGCGACCTGATCGGCTGCGCTGCGGTGGATGAAACCGGCGCCACCCTCGGCAAGCTGACGGACGTGCTCCAGCACGGTGCGGTGGACGTGTACGTTTTCCAGTCCGACAAGGGCGAATGGATGGCGCCCGCGCTCAAGGCGGTTTTCCCGGCGGTAGACGTGCAGAACCGCATCATCCGCGTCATGCGCGAAAAACTGGACGAGGTGGCCGTCTACAATGAGTGAAGCGCCCGCGATGAAAATCACCATCCTGACCATCTTCCCGGAGATGTTTGAGAGCGTGCTGAATTCCAGCATTCTGGGGCGCGCGCGCGCGCAGGGCATCCTTGATATCCGCTGCGTGGATATCCGCCCCTTCTCCGACCGCAAGCACAAGAACACCGATGATTACCCCTTCGGCGGCGGCGCGGGCATGGTGATGCTGGCACAGCCGATTCTGGACGCGATGCACAGCGTGACGGGCGATGATTTCCACGGCCGCCGCATTTATCTCGGCCCGCGTGGACGGACGCTGTCAACCGCCGTCGCCCGCGAACTGGCGCAGGAAAAGGAACTCGTGCTGCTCTGCGGCCACTACGAGGGCGTTGACCAGCGCGCGCTGGACACCTGCATTGACGAGGAAATCAGCATCGGCGACTACATCCTCACCGGCGGCGAACTGGCAGCGATGGTGCTGACAGACTGCGTGGCGCGGTTCATTCCGGGGGTGCTGGGGTCTGCCGAATCGCCGGAGGAGGAATCGTTCTCTGACGGGCTGCTGGAATATCCGCAGTACA
>OGMF01002177.1_pt1 | contig 17214 bp, 18 predicted proteins | sample 1572921 | NCBI WGS metagenome assembly OGMF01 (sample SAMEA2581919, study PRJEB24529) | metagenome | biome: Human gut stool | place: China | collected 2011
AACAAAAAAGACGCCTTTCGGCGTCTTTTTTTTTTGTTCGCAAACGGGAATATGCGCTATATACACGGCCCGCTGTGCCAGATCGACCGCCATTCCAGAATCGAAAAACATGGTGCTTTCCAAAATTTTTCGCCCTTCTGACGGGTTTCGACAAATTTCGTGCGTCGGATAGTCTATAATCAACGCAGAACATCGAACCGCGGAGTTTTTTCTGGCAGGCACGGCCTGCGGCACACACCAAAGAAAAAGGAGCGTTCAAATGGAAGTATCGGCAAAACACGAGGGCCAAACGTTGACATTCTTTCTGGTCGGCGAGTTGGACCACCATGGGGCAAAAGGACTGCTGGAAAATCTGGAGCGCGAGATCGAGCGAACGCTGCCACTGTCGCTGGTGCTGGATTTTTCCGGCGTCACATTTATGGACAGCTCCGGCATCGCCGTGGCGCTGCGGGGTTGGCAGCGGATGCGGGAGCTGGGCGGCGCCGTAACGCTGTATCATGTGGCGCAGCAGCCAAGAAAGGTGTTCGAAGCGTCGGGCGTCGGACGCATGGTGACGATTGTTTGAGGAGGGAGTACATAATATGACGCGAGCTGAAAACTACGTGACACTGGAATTCCTGAGCCGCAGCAGCAACGAGGGGTTTGCGCGGGTGGCGGCGGCAGGCTTTGCCGCCCAACTGGACCCCACACTGGATGAGCTGGGGGACATCAAGACTGCCGTCAGCGAGGCGGTGACCAACGCCATCGTCCACGCCTATCCGGATCAGTTGGGTAAGGTGGTGATGAAGCTGAAGATATTGAAAGGGGGGATGCTGGAGATCACGATCCGCGACTGGGGGCGCGGTATCGAAAATGTGGAGCAGGCCCGCCGTCCCATGTATACCACCGGCGGCAGCGAGCGCAGCGGCATGGGCTTTACAATTATGGAGAGCTTCACGGATCGGTTGGTAGTGCGGTCTGTTTCGGGAAAGGGGACCACAGTGCAGATGCGTAAACGGATCGCGCCGCGGCTGGCGGTACGATGAGCGACCGGCTGGCACTGCTGGAACGGGCCCAGCAGGGCGATGACCGGGCGGAGGCGCAGCTGCTGACGGAGAACGCGGGATTGATCTGGTCCATCGTCCGTCGTTACAATGGTTGCGGTGTGGAGACGGATGACCTGTATCAGTTGGGGTGCATCGGCTTTGTAAAGGCTGTAAAGGGGTTTGACCTCACATACGGGACGCAGTTTTCCACCTATGCCGTGCCGAAAATCGCCGGCGAGATACGTCGGTTCCTCCGGGATGACGGTCCGGTAAAAGTGGGCCGCACCATGCGGGAAAAGGGGCAGACACTTTGGGCGGCACGGGAACGGCTGCAAGGGCGTCTGGGCTGTGAGCCAAAGCTGTCACAGCTGGCAGCGGAGACCGGCATGACACCGGAGGAGATCGCCGCCGTGGATCTGGCGCTGATCGCACCGGACTCTCTGCAGCAGGAGACCGCGGAGGGCCTGACGCTGGAGTCCACACTATGTGCCGAGGAGCCCAGCGTCTCTCTGGTGGAGCGTATTGCCCTGCGGGACGCCATCGACGCACTGCCGGAGAAAGAACGGAAGACCATTCTCCTGCGTTTTTTCAAGGGGTTGACGCAGGAGCAGACCGCCCGCATCTTACAGGTATCGCAGGTCCAGGTCTCGCGGCTGGAGCGCCGCAGCTTGCAAAAGCTGCGGGACCTGCTGGCAGAGGAGTGACTTCAGGCAGAGACGGCGTAAAAAGGGAGGCGTCTCGACAGCAGCGCGATTTCGAATGTAAAATGGATCAGGACAGAGGGGGCTCTATTGCGGAACGCTCATCCCGTTATCGGCGGGATGGGCGTTCCCTCGTAACGGAAAGGTGAAACGCTTTCCCGGTATCTGTCTCTCAGCCGTCCGTTCCGGAGGCACCCGGCAGCTTCGGCGAGGCGCCCTGCTCTTTTTCGTATTCCAAAGGCAAAAACTCCGTCATGGTCCCCCGATACCGTTTCGGCATAAACGTGTTCTGGCACCGGGGATTTTCGCGCTCTCGAATGGCGACGCTTTGGAAAAACTGTTTCCACAGCGAGCGAAAGTACAATTCGTCCTCCCCTGGCAGGACAGGCTGGAAGTTCTCGATCTGCGTAATGCGGGATCTACCGTTGGCGTACAACAGCAGTTCCCGATGGGTGCGGTCGTAGATAAAAAACTGCTCGTTGGCGTAACGCTGGCAAAAATGGCCGCGCAGCAGCGGCAGCACACGGTTTTTCGGTTCGATCTCTGCGCCCAGTGTACCGCCATAGTCCGAAAACCGCACAAAACCGCGCAGCTTTTCCAACTCACCATTCATGTGGCGAATAGCGCGGTACAGCGGATAGCAGGCAGGATCAGACAGATCGCGCATAAAGCCGGGCCCCTCTGCCAACAGCTTCCGGATAAAGGCGTACAAACGGGCTTCCTTGTCCGGCAGACACGTTAAAAAGCTGCGGCGCACCACGGCCAGCGCTTTGCCGGACCGGGCGGCGATACCGCGGCTGACCCGCTGACTGTATGCCGGCTGGGTGACCACGGTGCGAACCTCATAGAGGGAGAGGGGGTCTTCGTCGCAGCAGAAGGCGGCGGGGGCCTCCTTGTACACATAGCTCTCATATACGCAGCACAGAAAACCATCCAGGCTGCCATCATATTGATAGATCACGTCATTCATACGGCTTCTCCTACCGGATCAAAGAGAGACAGCTGTGCGGCCTGGTCCGAAGGCAGCGTATCGCGCTCCAGTCGTTCCAGCTGCAAGGGCAGCGTAGCAGGGGAGAAGTGCAGTCCCTCCGGTATCCGCCCGCCACAGGTAATAAAGTACTGCGCCCGTTTCAGCACCACGCCCAGCTTTTTCAGGTCCTCAAAGCGTAGGGTACCGCCGCAGCGCCGTGCCGATACGATGCGCCGCGCACTGGTGGGGCCGATTCCGGGAACGCGCAGCAGCGTCTCCAGATCCGCCTGCATGACCTCGACAGGGAACTGGTCCAGATGCTGTAGTGCCCAGCTGCATTTTGGATCCAGCCGCGGGTCAAAGTCCGGGTGGGCGTCATCCAGCAACTCGGCAGCCCGAAAGCCGTAAAACCGCAGGAGCCAGTCCGCCTGGTACAGGCGATGCTCCCGCAGCAGCGGCGGTTTGGTGTCCAGGGACGGCAGCAGGCTATTTTCCACCACCGGTACATACGCGGAGTAGAACACGCGCTTCAGCCTGTACTTGCGATACAGTGACTCCGTCAGGTGCAGAATGTGCCGGTCGCTGTCATCGGTGGCGCCCACGATCAGCTGTGTGCTCTGCCCCGCCGGGGCAAACACCGGTGCGTGCCGGTACTTCACCAGCTCCGCCTTGCTCTGTGCCGCGCCGTCGCGGATCAGTCCCATCGGTCGCAGGATCGCCTCCTTGGTCTTATCCGGGGCCAGCGCCTGCAAACCCTGCTGACTGGGCAGCTCGATGTTCACACTGAGCCGGTCGGCCAGCAGTCCCAGCTGATGCACCAGCTCCGGTGCCGCGCCGGGGATGGCTTTGGCGTGAATATAGCCGTTAAAACGATACTCCTCCCGCAGGATACGCAGGGCCCGGATCATCTGTTCCATGGTGTAGTCCGGATCGCGCAGTACGCCGCTGGAGAGGAACAGACCTTCTATGTAATTCCGCCGAAAGAAGCCGATGGTCAGCTCCGCCAGTTCACGGGGCGTGAAGGCGGCGCGGCGCGTATCATTGCTGCGTCGGTTGACGCAGTACTTGCAGTCGTACACGCAGGCGTTGCTCATCAGGACCTTCAGCAGCGTGATGCACCGTCCATCGGCCGAAAAGCTGTGACAGCAGCCGGCGATGGAAGAGGAGGTGTTGCCGATCATACCCGGCCGAAAGCCGCGGTGCACGCCGCTGGACGTACACGCTGCGTCGTATTTGGCCGCATCCGACAATATCGCCAGCTTGTCCAGCAGCTCCATGCTTTTATGCCATGCGGCGGCGCCGGGGCGCCGGCCTGTCAATACAGTCGATGAGCCGCAGTACATTGGCGGCGATGGAACCCGCGCCCAGCAGCGTGATAATGAGACCAAAAGTCGTCATAGTTGTGTCCTCCTTGTTCGAACTGTTGTTCTGGTAACAGTATAAATCGAACAAGCGTTCTTGTCAAGTAAAATCGAACAAAAATTCTATAAATTTCATTTGCGGTTGACCGGACGCGGAAGTTGTATTAAAATGAGAGCAACGAACGAGAAAGACGAGGCCCCTCTATGACGGATCTGGAAAAACGCTTTATCAAGGCCCGGCGCGATGCGATCGCGGTGGATTATCAGAATTTGAACGACTGCCAGCGCCAGGGCGTGCTGGCCACGGAGGGGCCGCTGCTTCTGTTGGCGGGCGCTGGCTCCGGTAAGACGACCGTGCTGATTCACCGGGTTGCCAATCTGCTGCGGTATGGTCGTGGCAGTGATACCGAGGAGATACCGATTCCCATCAGCGAGGACGAGGTATCGTTTCTGGAGCAGTATGCCAAGGTGCCGGACTCGGCGCAGCACGCTCTCGTGGAGTATCTCTGCGCGGTGGAACCGGCCCGTCCCTGGGAGGTGCTGGCTATCACCTTCACCAACAAGGCTGCTAACGAGCTGAAGGATCGCCTGGGGCGGATGCTGGGGGAGGAGGCTGCCGCCGATGTGTGGGCGTCCACGTTCCACTCTGCCTGTGTGCGTATCCTGCGGCGAGACATCGACCGCATCGGTTTCGACCGCAGCTTCACCATCTACGACAGTGATGACAGCAAGCGTGTGGTCAAGGACATCCTCAAGGAGCTGGGGCTGGAGGAAAAGTCGTTTCCGCCTCGCGAGGTGCAATCGGTCATCTCCCGCGCCAAGAACGATATGCAGTCGCCGGAGGAATTTCTGGAGCAGTGGCAATCGATCAACGATTGGCGTAAAATCAGAATCGGTAAAGTATATGCGCTTTATAACAAAAAGCTTCGTGAGGCCAATGCGCTGGACTTTGATGACCTGCTGTGGCACACGGTGCGCCTGCTGCAGACGGCGCCGGATGTGCGGGAGTACTACCAACGGAAGTTCCGCTATGTCCTCATTGACGAGTATCAGGACACCAACGCGCTGCAATACGAGCTGGCCAAGCTGCTGACGGGCCCCGCCCGGAACATCTGCGTGGTGGGTGACGATGACCAGAGCATTTACCGCTTCCGGGGCGCGGATATCACCAACATTCTCAGCTTTGAGCGGCAGTTCAAGGGGGCGCGGGTCATTCGTTTGGAGCAGAACTATCGCTCCACGCAGAACATTCTGGACGCGGCAAATGCAGTCATCCGTAACAACCAGGGCCGCAAGGGCAAGACCCTGTGGACGGAGAACGGCTGCGGTGAGCTGGTGACGGTAAAGACCACCTTCAACGAGAGCGACGAGGCCAACTTTGTCCTGGGGCAGATCATGATGTACTACCGCCGGGGCGGCAGCTGGGGTGACTGTGCGGTGCTGTACCGTACCAACGCCCAGTCCAACGCGCTGGAATACGCCTGCAAGCGCAGCGGCATCCCCTATAAGATCTACGGTGGTCTGAAGTTTTTTGACCGGGCCGAGGTCAAGGATATGCTTGCCTATCTGTGCGTCATCAACAACCCCACGGACGATCTGCGCCTGCGGCGCATCGTCAACGTTCCCGCCCGCAAGATCGGCCAGGCCACCGTGGACAAGGCCCAGATTATTGCCACACAGCACGGCCTGACGCTCTACGACGTATTCCGCCGTGCGGAGGAATTCCCCGAGCTGAAAAATGCAGCTGGCAAGCTGAAAGCCTTTACAGAGATGATCGAGGAGATGCGCCGCCGCCTGCCGGAGAGTGAGCTGCCGGAGTTCTACGATTACGTCTGCGAGCGAAGCGGCTACGCGCCCGCCCTGCGGGAGAAGGACGATATGGAGAGCCGCGGCCGGCTGGAGAACGTGCAGGAGCTGCGCTCCAGCATCCTGGCCTACCTGGAAAACGCCGAGGGCGTGGAGACGAGTCTCTCCGGCTTCCTGGATGAGATCGCGCTGTACACCGACCTGGACAGCCGGGTGGACGGCGACAACTGCGTGACCATGATGACCATGCACGCCGCCAAGGGCCTGGAATTCCCCCAGGTATTTGTGGTGGGCATGGAGGAGGGGCTTTTCCCCGGAAATCGCGCCATGGGCGATGGCGACGAGATGGAGGAGGAACGCCGGCTGTGCTATGTGGCCATGACCCGCGCCAAAGAGAAGCTGACGCTGACCAACGCCCGCCAGCGCACGCTGTACGGTAAAACAACACCCTGTATGCCCTCCCGGTTCCTCAGTGAGATCCCGGAGGACAACATGGAGTGGCTGTCCAAGCCGGTATCCCGCAGCGACGCCTGGGAGGACTCTCGGGACGATGATGGCTGCGCTTACGGTTACGGCGGCTATACACGTCAGGGTACCACAGCACCGACGCGCCGCGAGGTACCTGCCGCGTCCCGTCCCGGCTCGCTGCATACGGCCAGAACAGCGGCAAAAGCGCCGTCTACCGCCTCTTACATACAGCTGCAGGCAGGGGAGACGGTGGAGCACGACGCCTTCGGCAGAGGCCTGGTGCTCTCCGTGCGGCCTATGGGCGGCGATGCACTGCTGGAGGTAGCCTTCGATACGGTGGGTACCAAGAAGCTTATGCTGAAGGCCGCCTCCCATCATTTGAAGAAGGTGTAAAGCAAAGTAATTTTATAAATACGGAAGGAGAACGGATATGGGGTTTTGGTTCGGCTTTGACACAGGGTTCGACATCATGCGGGTGTTTGTTTTCGCAATATTTGCCATCGTCATCGTCTGCTTCATCGCCTTAGCAGTAAAGGGCATTGGCACCTGGCACAAGAACAACAACTCTCCGCGCCTGACGGTGCAGGCGGCTGTTGTCGCCAAGCGGCAGAATACCGATGTGCACCACCACAGCAATAACAATGGCGGTATGCACACCAGCACCTCCACTCACTATTACGTAACGTTCCAGTTTGACAGCGGCGACCGGCTTGAGCTGCACGTTCCCGGAAGGGAATACGGCATGATGGCGGAGGGCGACGTGGGCGATCTGACGTTCCAGGGTACCCGTTACCTGGGCTTTGACCGGCACACCGCAGGGGCCGTTCCCGAGGCCGGACCCGTCACAGCAGAGGACGTCCCGCCGCGGTACACGGAGAAGAAAAGCTGGGACCCGGAGCTGTGAAAGGGTGGGGTATATATGACATATTGGAAATGCTTGCTCTGTGCGGTGTGTATCCTGCTGCCGCTCTGCTTTGCCGCAGGCTGCGCGGCATTCCCGAAGGCAGACGACCCACCGGAGCCGCCGCAGGAAACCGTGGATACGCCTGCGGAGCCGGATATCCCCGTTGTTCCTGCACCGGAGCCGGAGCCGGAACCGGAACCGGCGGAGGACGCACTGGTGGATGTGTGTACCTACCTTCCCGGCGTCTATGCCGACCTCCGCTACGCCACGGAGAACAATTTCACCGGACAGGTGATCTACGATTTTACCCAGCCCCAGCTGCGCTATGGCACATTGAAAAAGCTGGCACAGGCGCAGGAAATGCTGGCTGAGCGGGACTTGGCGCTGAAGATCTGGGATGCCTACCGCCCCGTCAGCGCACAGTTCCGCCTGTGGGAGGTGTGCCCCGATCCGCAGTATGTGGCCGATCCCACAAAGGGCTATTCCGGACATAGCCGGGGCAACACGGTGGACGTCACGCTGGTGTCCGCCGATGGTTCGCCCGTTCCCATGCCCACGGATTTTGACGATTTCACCGCCATGGCGGACAGGGATTACAGTGATGTGTCCGACACGGCAGCTTATGACAATGTCCGCCTGTTGGAGGACACCATGGTGTCCTGCGGTTTTCGGCCATACAGCGCCGAATGGTGGCACTTTACCGATACCACAGATTACCCCGTGGTGGAAGAATAAGCGGGTATACGCCTGCCACGGCAGGCGTATACCCGCTTATAAAACGCAAAAAGCTCTGCGATACATCGCAGAGCTTTTAACTGTGCAGTTCAGACGCGATCAGATCGCGCGGGTAACCTTGCCGGAACGCAGGCATCGGGTACAAACATACACATGGCGAGGCGTACCGTTGATCACAGCCTTCACGCGCTTGACATTGGGCTTCCAGGGGCGGTTGGAACGCCGATGAGAGTGGGACACCTTGATACCAAAGGTCACGCCCTTGTCGCAAAATTCGCACTTTGCCATCCGTTGCACCTCCTTGCTGTCATAACATACCTCTTGCATTGCAAGCAGTTGATATAATAACAGATGTGCGCCGAAATTGCAAGTATTATTTGACAAAAAAACGAATTTTTTTTGCATGGGGAAAGTGTTGCGAAAAAGCGCTCCGCAAGATATAATTAAAAGAAGTATATTCGCCCGTTTCCGGGCAGGAGGAGCGCCCATGGAAAAAGTGAAACGCACACCCGCCAGCCTGAAAAAAATGGTAGAGACCTTCGGTATGGAAATACTGCACCGCGGCAGCGACTATGACAGCGCGGTGATCACCATTTCCGACGTGAATCGGCCCGCCCTGCAGCTGGTAGGCTTTTACGATTATTTTGACGACAAGCGCCTGCAAATATTGGGACGGGGCGAGATACGCTATCTGGAGCGCATGACCGAGGCAGAGCGTCTGCGTGTGTTCAATCAGCTGATGAGCTATCCGTTCCCGGCAATGATCGTGGCGCGGAATATGGAGGCGCCGCCTGAGCTGGTGCAGATGGCGGACAAGCACGACCGCACGCTGCTGCGGGCGGTGGACTCCACGGTGGATATCACCAGCCGGCTCATTGACTACCTGAACCGGGTAACGGCCCCGCAGATCACGCGGCACGGCGTCTTGATGAATATCTACGGACAGGGCGTACTGATCCTGGGCGACAGCGGCATCGGCAAGAGCGAGACGGCCATTGAGCTGCTCAAGCGCGGTCACCGGCTGGTGGCGGATGACGCGGTAGAGATCCGCCGGGTGTCCAACTCTCTCTACGGCACGGCGCCGGAGATCATCCGGCACTATATCGAGATACGCGGCGTGGGCGTCATCGACGTGCAGCAGCTGTTCGGCATGGGCGCGGTGCAGTTCGACACGGAGATCGACCTGGTGATCCAGCTGGAACAGTGGGAAGACGGGAAGTTCTATGACCGGCTGGGCCTGGGCGAGGAGAAATACACCATGCTGGATGTGAGCTTGCCCATCGTGACCATCCCGGTGCGGCCGGGGCGGAACCTGGCAGGCATCGTGGAGATCGCCACCATGAAGAACCGGCAGATGAAGTACGGCTACAACGCGGCACGGGACTTCGTGACACAGTTTGACAGCAAGGTGGACGCCATGCTGAAGAAAAAGAGCACAACGGGCGAGGCGGAGAACAGATGAAATACGTTGGCGTAGACATTGGCGGCACCAACCTCAAGGCGGGGCTGGTGGACGAAAGCGGAACGCTGCTGGCGACACAGAAGATGAAGGTCGCGTCCATCGTAGACCGTGAGGGGCTGGCGTGGACGGTGGCGTCACTGGTGCAGGAGCTGGCAAAGGCGGCCAATATTCCGGTCAGTGATGTGGCGTCGGTAGGCGTCGGCGTTCCCGGAACGGTGGATATACGGGCGGGTTCTATCGCGTATACCTGCAATCTTCCCCTGCGGGACGTGCCGCTGCGAAAGCTGTTTCACAAATATCTGAACATCCCGCTGTACATCGAAAACGACGCTAACTGCGCGGCGCTGGCGGAGTTCCATGTGGGCGCGGGACGCGAGAGCAAGCGCTTTGTGACCATCACGCTGGGTACCGGCGTGGGCGCGGGTATCATCCACAACGGGAAAATATACCACGGCGCCAACGGTATGGCCGGTGAGGTGGGTCACATGGTCATCGAGCAGAACGGCCTGCTGTGCCCCTGTGGACGGCATGGCTGCTGGGAGCAGTACGCCAGCGCCACGGCGCTGAAGCGCATGACGGCAGAGGCACTGGCGGCCTACCCGGACAGTATTCTGGCGCGGGTCATCACGGAGAATGACGGACACGTGTCCGGTCAGTCGGCGTTTATCGCGGCCCGCGAGGGTGACCCGGTGGGACAAATGGTGTGCGACCGATACGTGGACTACCTGGCCTGCGGCGTGGTGAACGTGGTGAATATCTTTCAGCCGGATACACTGGCCATTGGCGGCGGCGTCAGCAATGAAGCGGACGAGCAGCTGCTGCTACCCGTGCAGCGGCGGGTGGCCAGAGAGAGCATTCCCTGCGGCAAGGACCGGCGGACGCGCATCGTCAAGGCGCAGCTGGGCAACCGGGCGGGTCTGATCGGCGCGGCCCTGCTGGGAAAGAATAAGCGTATCTGACAGGGGCATATACTACCGCTGGCAGTGTAGGGAACCCCTTATTTTCAAAGCTTGGAGGCATTATGGGCTGGTACGAGGAGCTGGACAAATGGGCGGCGGACTATCTGCCGGATATGGAATATGAGAAGGACGCGCCGCTGGATCGGTATACCTCCTTCCGCATCGGCGGGCCGGCGCGGCGCATGGCCTTTCCCCGCAGCGGGGAGGCGGCGGTGCTGCTGGTGAGCCATGCACTGGAGTTGGGCGCGCGGCCCTTTGTGCTGGGAAACGGCACCAACGTGCTCTTCCCGGATGAGGGCGTGGAGCGTCTGGTGATCTGCACCCGGGACATGGCGGGTGTGGCGGCTGGTGCGGTCGCAGGTGAGATCACGGCAGAGTGCGGCGCATCACTGGCAAAGATCGCTGTTTTCGCGCAGAAGGCAGGGCTTTCCGGGCTGGAGTTCGCCCACGGGATACCGGGAAGCCTGGGCGGCGCAGTGTGCATGAATGCCGGTGCCTATGGTGGGAAAATGGCACAGGTGGTAAAGGAAGTGACCGTGCTGTTCCCCGAGGATGGTGTCAAGACCCTCAGTGGGGAAGAAATGACGTTTTCCTATCGGCACAGCCTGCTGACAGAGCACCCCGACACGGTGGTGCTGCGGGCGACGCTCCGCTTGCAGGCCGGTATCCCCGGGGAGATACGGGAGAAAATGGATGAGCTGATGGCCCGGCGTAAGGCGTCACAGCCGCTGGAGTATCCCAGCGCGGGCAGTACCTTTAAGCGCCCGGCGGGCTACTATGCTGCGGCGCTGATTGATCAGTGCGACCTAAAGGGACTGACCGTGGGCGGCGCACAGGTGTCGGAGAAGCACGCGGGGTTCGTCATCAACCGGGGCGGGGCGTCCTGCGCTGATGTGACAGCTCTCATGGCAGAGATACAAAAGCGCGTGCGGGAGCAAACCGGCGTTGTGCTGGAGCCTGAGGTCCGGGTCATTACCTGAATAATAGTTCCATTGACGTCGAGTATTTCTGTAGTTTTAAAGATAAAAAAGTACAAACAGGATTAAAAAGAAAGCAAAAATACGGTAAAAATAGTATAGCAAAAGCAAACAGCATTTTGCTTGGCGGCGTGGAGGATGCTGAATTGGAAATACTCATTATTTCGGGAATGTCCGGTGCGGGAAAGAGCCGCGCCGCCATCTGTCTGGAGGACAGCGGCTACTACATCGTGGACAACCTGCCGGCGGAGATGATGGTCAAATTCGCCGAGTTCTGCGCGGCCGCCGGCGGCCGGTATGACCGCTTGGCTTTCGTGTACGACGTGCGGGCCGGAGAGCCCTTTGAGAGGCTGACCGGCGCGGTGGAAGAGCTGCGACGGCAGGGTCTGCGGTGTCGGCTGCTGTTTTTGGAGGCGGACACCAAGACCATCATCAACCGCTATAAGGAGACACGGCGGAGCCATCCTCTGTGCGGCGACGGGGCCTCCATTAAAGAAGCGGCAGCGCGGGAACGGGCGATGCTGGCACCGGTGCGGGCACAGGCAGACTTGGTGCTGGACACGTCGGCATTTTCTGCGGCCAAGCTGCGGAGCACGCTGCTGACGCTGCTGGGCGGCGGCAGCGGCGGAGGACTGCATGTGACGGTGCTGTCCTTCGGGTTCAAGAACGGCCTGCCACCGGAGGCAGACCTGGTGCTGGACGTGCGGTTTTTGCCTAACCCCTACTATGTGCCGGAGTTAAAAAGGCTGACCGGGCTGGATGTGGCGGTGCGCGACTATGTGATGAACGCGGCGGCCACGGAGGAATTCTGGCGGCGTCTGACGCCGATGGTAGATTATTTGCTGCCCCAGTACCGACAGGAGGGGCGGACAGAGCTGGTACTGGCTGTAGGCTGCACCGGCGGTCGGCACCGATCTGTAGCTGTGGCGCACCGGCTGGCAGCATACATTGACGCGCTGGGCTTTTCCATAGCGGAAAGCCACAGAGATATGGGGCGGTAAGTGCGCTTCACACCTGCGGTCGGGGCAAATACAGGAGACGATGTATGAGCAAATACGATACACTCTGGGAATGTGTGTTCGGGGATGGGCGGGATCGATTTACGCTGACATTTGAGGAAATAGAACGGATTGCCGGTGTGTCCATCGACCACTCTTTTTTGACATATAAGGTGGAGCTGGCGGTATACGGCTACCAGGTGGAAAAGATATCCATGAAGGCAAAAACGGTGGCTTTCCGCCGTGCGGAACAGTGAGGTGAAGGGTCATGATCTCATTTGCGGGAAAGGTAAAAAATGAGCTGTGTCGCGTGGGAATCAGCCGCCAGTGCTGCGCCCGGGCTGAGGGCTACGGTGTGCTGCTGTACGGCAACACGTTCACGCCCGGAGAGATACGGATCATCACGGAGAACGGAGACTTCGCCGCACGGCTGCCAAAGCTGTTTCAGAAGGCCTTTGGGGTAAAATTCGACCGGGTACCGGAGGAAACGAACGGCAAAGGAAAGCTGATCTTCGGCATCACAGCGCCGGAAAAGCTGGAAAAGATCATCAACACACTGGGCTATGATGCGCGGCAGCTGACGGCGCTGCACGTGAACTTCGGAATACTGGAGGAGGACTGCTGCCGGACGGCGTTCCTGCGGGGGGCATTTTTGGCGGGAGGCAGCGTCACCGACCCGGAGAAGCGGTATCATCTGGAGCTGGCCACCAGCCATGTGCCGGCCAGCCGGGAGGTACAGGCGCTGATGGAGGAGATGGGGTTCCTGCCACGTTCCATACGGCGCGGCGCGGATGCACTGCTGTACTTCAAGCAGTCAGAGCATATCGAGGACTTTCTGACGAAGATCGGCGCGCCGGCGGCGGCCATGGACATCATGACGGCCAAAGTGGATAAGGAGATACGCAACGGCGCCAACCGGGCTATGAACTGCGATATGGCCAACGTAAACAAGACGCTGGACGCGGCGCAGGAGCAGGTAGGCGCCATCGAGAAGCTGCGCCGCAGCGCCCGGTGGGACAAGCTGCCGGAAAAGCTGCGGCAAACCGCGGCGCTGCGGCTGGAATATCCGGAGTTGTCGCTGGTACAGCTGGCGGAGAAGTGTGACCCGCCGGTAACGAAGTCGTGCATGAACCATCGAATGAGAAAGTTGATGGAGGAGGCTAAGGAGCTATGAACATGAGAGAACGGTGCGAACGCGCGGAGGCGTACAGAAAAAACGGGGCCAACTGCGCCCAGGCGCTGCTGGCGGCATTCGCAGATGTAATGGGTATTACGGAGACCCAGGCACTGGCTGTCGGTGCGGGATTAGGCGGCGGCGTGCGAAGCGGGAACATTTGCGGCGCGGTAAACGCGCCGGTGATGATCCTGGGCTGCGCGTTTCCGGAAATGGCCGCCAGCAAGGCGAAATCCGCGGAGATCACCAAGGAATACCAGCGGCGGTTTATGGAGAGATTTAAGCATCTCAACTGCCGGGAACTGCTGGCGGAGAAAGAATTGCAGCCCACTGACACGGCCATGGCACTGGCGGCAGGGGACCACTGCGGGCTGCTTATTCTCAGCGCGGCGGAGATACTGTGCGGGATGATAGGGGAGAAGTAAAGGAGAACAGGTATGGGATTTGTGCATCTGCACGTACATACGGAATACAGTCTGCTGGACGGTGCGTGCCGGATACGGGACCTGCCGAAGCTGGTAAAGGAGCTGGGGCAGACGGCCTGCGCCATTACCGATCACGGCGTCATGTATGGCGCAGTGGACTTTTACCGCGCCTGCAAGGCGGAGGGCATCCATCCCATCATCGGGTGCGAGGTATATGTGGCGCGTCGGACACGGTTCGACAAGCAGCATGAGTTCGATGCGGAGTCGCGGCATCTGGTGCTGCTGTGCAAGAACGAGACGGGGTACCGAAACCTATCATACATGGTGTCGCAGGCGTATATCGAGGGGTTCTATATCAAGCCGCGTATCGATATGGATCTGCTGCGCGCCCATTCCGACGGGCTGATCGCCCTGTCGGCCTGTTTGGCAGGAGAAATTCCCAAGCGGCTGATGAATGGCGACTACAACGGGGCCAAGGCATATGCACTGGAGATGCGGGGAATTTTCGGTGAGGACTTTTACCTGGAATTACAGGACCACGGCATCGCCGAGCAGACCGAGGTGAACCGGGGTCTTTTGCGGCTGCACAACGAAACGGGGATACCCCTGGTGTGTACCAATGATGCCCACTATCTGCGGAAGGAGGATGCAGAAAACCACGACGTGCTGCTGTGTATCCAGACCGGCAAGACGGTGGATGACGAGAACCGAATGCGGTATGAGCCGCGGAATTTTTATATCCGTTCCACAGAGGAGATGGAGACGCTGTTCGCCGGATATCCGGACGCGGTGGCCAACACGGAAAAGATCGCGGAGAAGTGCCAGCTGGAATTCACCTTCGGCAAATACCATCTTCCGGAATTCAAGCTGCCGGAGGGGTACGACTCGCCTACATATCTGCGGAAACTATGCGATGAGGGATTTGCTCAGCGGTACGGTCAGGCAAAGCCGGAATATCGGAAGCAGCTGGATTATGAGCTGGATATGATCGAGAAAATGGGCTTTACGGACTATTTCCTCATTGTGTCGGACTTTGTGCGGTACGCCAAGAGCCGGGGAATACCGGTGGGACCAGGGCGCGGCAGCGCGGCCGGATCTATGGTGTCTTACTGCCTGGAGATCACGGACATCGACCCCATGAAGTACGATCTGTACTTCGAGCGTTTCCTGAACCCGGAGCGTGTGTCTATGCCGGATATCGACATGGACTTCGGCGACACGCGGCGGGGTGAGGTGGTGGAATATGTCCGCAAAAAATATGGCGACGACCATGTAGCCCAGATCGTGACCTTCGGTACCATGGCCGCCCGAGCAGCCATACGGGATGTGGGCCGGGCGCTGAACATGACCTACGCCGAGGTGGATGTTGTGGCGAAGCTGGTACCGGCAGGGCCGGGGGCGCTGCATATTACCCTGCAGGAGGCGCTGAAGCTCTCGAAGCAGCTGGCAGATATGTACCGGGAGGAGCCAAAGGTCAAAAAGCTCATCGATACAGCCATGGCACTGGAGGGGATGCCGCGGCACGCCTCTACCCACGCGGCGGGCGTGGTCATCACAAAACTGCCGGTGTATGAATATGTGCCGCTGGCCCGGAACGACGACGCGGTGGTGTGTCAGTATGTGATGACGACTCTGGAGGAGCTGGGCCTGCTGAAAATGGACTTTCTGGGGCTGCGGAACCTGACGGTGCTGGATGACGCCGTGAAGATGGTGCAGCAGCGGGAGCCAGAGTTCGCGCTGAGCAAAATACCGGACGACGACGCGGAGACCTATGACATGATCTCCCGAGGACAGACGGCGGGCGTGTTCCAGATCGAGTCCACGGGCATGACCGGTGTGTGCGTGGGGCTGAAGCCACAGAGTATTGAGGATATCACCGCCGTGATCGCGCTGTACCGTCCGGGACCAATGGAGTCCATTCCGAGGTTTATCGCCTGCAAGCACGACCCGAAGCTGGTGACGTATAAGCACCCAAGGCTGGTGCCTATACTGTCGGTCACCTACGGGTGCATCGTGTACCAGGAGCAGGTCATCCGCATTTTCCAGGAGCTGGGCGGCTTTTCGCTGGGGCAGGCGGACATGGTGCGCCGGGCCATCAGCAAGAAGAAGGCCAAGGAGATCGAGAAGGAGCGTCAGGCCTTCGTATACGGCGATGCGGAACGAGGAATCAAGGGCTGTATCGCCAACGGTATCGACGAGAAGACGGCGCAGGCCATCTACGACGAGATATACGACTTTGCCAACTATGCTTTCAACAAGGCTCACGCGGTGAGCTACGCGGTGGTGGCGTATCAGACGGCGTATTTCAAGTGTCATTACACCAAGGAGTATATGGCCGCGCTGCTGACCAGTGTGCTGGACAACAGCGACAAGGTGGCGGGGTATATCGGCGAGTGCCGCGACTGCGGCATCGCGCTGCTGCCGCCGGACGTGAACCTGTCCAGCGACCGGTTCACCGTGGAGCTGGGCGGCATACGGTTCGGCCTGGTGGCCATCAAGAACATCGGACGGGGCTTTATCCAGTCGGTGGTCCGGGAGCGGGAGAGGGGCGGCAGCTTTACGTCTTTGCAGGATTTCTGCGACCGGATGTACGACTGCGGCGACATGAACAAGCGGGCGGTGGAAAACCTTATCCGCAGCGGCGCTTTCGACAGCATGGGGGCGCGGCGGTCGCAGCTGCTGGCGGTGTATGAGAAGGTGCTGGACGGCATCGGCAACGTGCGGCGGCGGAACGTGGAGGGCCAGATCGATTTCTTCGGCATGAGCGCCGCCAACAGCACCGTGGAGACGGTGGTGATGCCGGACATTCCGGAGTTTACCGCCACGGAGCGGATGCACATGGAGAAGGAGACCACGGGGCTGTATCTGTCCGGGCACCCCATGGTGGACTATCGTGCCACGGCGCGGGACAGCGGCGCGGTGACGCTGAACGAGGTATTGGAGGACGTGAACGGCGAGGAGGGCCCCACGCGGTTCGCCGACGGTATGCCGGTGACGGTGGCGGGCATCGTGGCGTCCAGCAAGACCAGGCCTACCAAGAACGGCTCGCTGATGGCCTATGTGGTGCTGGAGGACGAGACAGCCAGCATGGAGCTGCTATGCTTCAGCCGGGTTCTGGACAAGTGCGCCAGCTATCTGGCGGTAAATAGCCCGGTACTCATCAAGGGACGGCTGAGCCTTCGGGACGAAAAGCCGCCGCAGATCGGAAGAGCGTCGTGTAGGGAAAGAGTGTAGATCTCGGTGGTCGCC